>Ga0247738_10000049_pt1 | contig 94754 bp, 173 predicted proteins | sample UWRJL013104B2_FD_180936 | JGI IMG/M metagenome (GOLD analysis project Ga0247738, IMG submission 180936) | Plant litter microbial communities from Arlington Agricultural Research Station in Wisconsin, United States - UWRJ-L013-104B-2 | ecosystem: Environmental > Terrestrial > Plant litter >...
TGTATTCCAGTTATCACTTGAAACTGGAGCTGTACCTACGCCATAGTCACCAACTTTAACTACTCTTCCTGTAGTGATATCAGTTGTGGAAGTAGTTAATACTCCAGCAGCAGCTGTACCTTGAGAAGCAATAGTAGCATACGTAGAAGCCGCTGTAGCTGTCTTTAAATAGCTTTGACCAACAACGTATGCTGTGGTAGCCAGTTGTGTTGTATTAGTGTCTACAGACGCTGTGGGAGCTGCTGGAACTCCTGTAAATGTAGGGGAAGCTAAAGGGGCTGATCCTGATACTTGGCTATTAGTAATACCAGTTAAAGCTGCTCCACTACCTGAGGGTAATATGTAATCAGTTCCAGCAACAGCAGCACTGAACGCTGTACCATTACCTTTAACCATTCCATTTACTGTAGTACTTAGTGTGAAGGCAGGAGTAGATGTAGCTGTCGCTACAGATCCAGATAAACCGTTTGCTGTAACAACACTAGCACTAGTTACTGTACCCGAACCTCCTCCACCTCCAGCAATAACAATATTACCCGAACCGAGTATTGATTCCCCATTAATAGTCTTAACATCTGTACCACTAACTACAGCACTGATACCAGTACCATCTCCTTTCACTAAACCAGTAACTGAAGTACCAATAGAAATAGAAGGTGAAGTGGTAGCATTAGCTACATTACCTGTGAAACCATTAGTAGATACAACAGAAGCTGTAGTGACAGAACCTTTACCATCTAATGTGGATTGTAGCCCAATTACATCAGAAATAGAGTGTGTATGAGATATAGGAGTACGAGCATCGGATAAACGGGTATCTGTTCCTCTGACAACTTCACTCACCCCAGCATTACCTGAAGAAGGTACATTAAGAGCTGAAGCTGTACCTAATGTAGGTTTGTTAGATACATTGTTTACATAATCTATCATCCCATCGTCGTTAGGATCATACACTGACTTCAGCATATCTCCTGAACCAGAGCCACCCCCTCCACCTGAAGGAGTAACCCAACCTACATCAAAACTAGCACTACTTTTCTTTGTTAGTACTTGTCCAGTGGAACCACCTGAAGGGACAGAGACTGGTAGTACTGTCTCAACTACCACACCTCCGTTAAATATTTCTGTCATCTAGCTACTCCCCAATTCAGGATTATTTTATCAGTTGGGCTTCTTTCGCCATCTGTATCATCAGTGTTAACCAACCAGCAATCTATAACTGCTGAATTAAATGTGTAAGTAAGTGTTACGGAAGGAGGTAAGTTAAGAGAAACAGAACCATCTAAATCATCCACGGTTACATATTCACTAGTCCTATCGAAGCTTGCTATCAAAGTAGAAGATTTCTCAGATGGTCTTAATTGAATTGATACTGTATAATCTGTTAGATTCTTAGGTGCATCTCCATATACCCATCTCCAAGTTTGAAAGAACTCAACACCACGAGTCATTGTTTTTGTAACCATTTATTACATCCCGAATAACCAGAGTAAGGCCATCTTAGAAGGGGCCACTTGACCATTAATTAAAGTGATTTGAGTTACAATACCCGTAGTAACATTTCTCTTATATAAAGTTTGAGAGCCTGCATAACTTGTGAAAATACCCCCATCTACATCAATGTAATTTGTAGCAGCGCCTAAGCTTGCTGCCGTAGGGAATATAATCTGATCCCCTATTGAGAGGGATACCTGATTACCTAAGTAAGCTGAACCAGAATTTACACTTGTAAGCGTTACTAATGTGTATCCAGCTTGTGGATTAATTGTGGTTGTACTACTTACTGTTTTAGTACCATCACCCGCACTCACTGCTTGACTTGAACCAAGTAAGAACCCTTGGACACCTTCTACCCACAATGGAATTGAAAATGTACCATCACCAGAAGCAGCAGATAAAGAAGAAACTTGTTTACCACCAATTGTTAAACTTGTAAGACTTCCAAGACCTGTTGTAGTGATTGAACCAGAGCCACCTAATGTAAGAGGGTTTGTGATTGTGTCAAGAGTATCGCCACCACCAACAGTACCATCCCCCCACAATTGTAGCTGTTGTACTCCACCATCATCGGTAGTTGTCATTGATGCTGAGGGAGATGAGTAAGTGCCTCCATCATATATCTTAGCAGGACTTACACCGTCTGTTAGGAAGTAGAAATAACTCCCAGTAAAGTAAACACAAAGTTTATAAGTTGTACCAGAAACTACAGGTACAGCAGAAGTTAGTGTTCCTGTTATTACACCATTACCTGAAGGGGCTATACCTGTACTTCCAAGTAATGCTCCTGCTGCTGAGTAAACAAGGAACACTAAATTATCTGCATCTCCATCTACAAGAAAACTAATGGTCTCTAAAGATCCAGTTGCAGAAGCAACATAATCTCTAACATACATTCTTGTTCCTGTTTGACCATTAGCAAAGGTAGGTGTTCCAGAACCGACTACGGTTCCTATTAATAATGTCATAGTACTTGTGATCCTTTAGTTCCAAGGTTGCTCACAAAGCCACCGTTGAGTTTATTGTTTATATCAAGAATTCCAGAAGCGATGTTACCAGCAACATAACCAGTATGTGTGAATGTACCTTGGTATTCATAGAGTCTTACACCGTTGGTATTTGTACCACCACAAACTAATACGTTATTTGATGAAAGTATTACGCTTGTAGATGCTTGACCTCTAGCATGAATACCTGCTGCATTCTGTGCATAAAAAGTATTTCTGTATACATAATGGTGAGTGCCTACATCTATAAATTCATTAGAGAAAGATATAGCACCAATACCTATACCCTCTAGATCTGAACCATAATAACGATAGTTGTTATAGCTTATATCATAGTAGTTCATGGGGAAATACCCAGCATAAGCATCCATACGGAAAAGCTTTTGAGTATTTGTAGTACCAATACTGTAGTTCCCACGGAATGTAAAATAATCGACACTAGTTTTAGGATAGAAACCATGGCCACCACCATCTGTGGTTGTACAATTTTCCATGCTGTTTCTTTCTATTACTGTGTGCCTCATAGAATATCCAAGGAAGATGTCACGATCCTTAATATTTTTAAAAGTATTTTTCATTATTACACAGTACCAAGCATTATCTGTACTTGCTTGTGCAGCACCTGTGTTAGTCCACATTAAGAATGTAGAATTTGAACCAGCAGGATTAGGATTACTTAAATTCTCTAGGTCAATAATATTTTCAAAGAATACAGTTCTGCTAGCGCCTTCAAGTCTAAAAAATTGATCATACTCTCTGATGTTATTACGACCTGATGGAATCTTAAAGGTAAATCCGCTGAACCAATAATCACCACTTATCTGAGCACCAATTGAAGAAACTGCTTGGTGCATAATGACTGATTCATTGTTATAAGGTAAGTAGGTTTTAGGAAGTGCATGAAGGTTAGCTGGTCTTTCTTCCCAATCAACAGTTCCTGCTCGGAATAAGACTTTCTTAGTTGTTTGATTGAGTAGGGGAGCTAAACTATTATAAGGGCTAGCAAAAGTTCCTGTGCCATTTGTAACAGCATTCTTATCTACGAATAACCAATCTGCTGTTCCCACAACCAATTGCCAAGATATCGTGTTTACAATATTGTTTTGATCTGTGACTCTTACAGTTATTGTATAAGTTCCAGCTACTGAATTTGCCCAAGTAATAATACCATAATTATCATCTGCTATTAATTCTCCACCACTCAGAGTTAACTGACTACCTATAGTCATACCTGAAGGGCCAGCTAGTAATTCAAAATAAAATGGCCATGCTCCCCCTTCAACACCAATTGGTACTCTATATTGCTCTCCTGTGTAGTTAACACGATGTCTAGAGTTAACCGCAGTTTCAGAATCAGGTCTGGGGTATGTAATTAGAGGAGACATATAACCTTCAAAATGTCCCGCTGTTAACTGCCAACCACTAATAGCCCTATCCCCATTTGGGTAATTGGATGCGTATATTGGATCACTACTGTTGGGGAATAATATGCCACGCATATCAACTGTTACTGGCATAATCTAAACCTTCTATTATAATTTATAAGTAGAGAGAACATCTCCAGCTAACATTGCAGTTGATTGTCTTTTCCAACGTTTAGGGGCTACTCTTCGAGCAACATCACTATCCATCATTTCTTCAGCTGCCTTTTTCCAATCTTTATCAAGAATGGCTTTTATCATCTGAGAGAATTTAGATACACCACCTACACCTAATTGATACCACATAGAAATGAGGATAGCCCTTCTATCTGAGTCTTCTGCTAAAGATTCCCATACAGGTTTTAATATCTTATTAGTTGAGAGTTCTTTAACAGCCAATACTAATTTCTTATCTAAAGCTTCTTGTGCTTGTTCAACTGACCAAACTATATCAGGTAGTGGTTCACCTTTAGCGCCAATTACCTCTCCCCAACCAATGGTAGGAAATCCTTCTGTACAGTAGTAGGGCTTTGCTCTAAAACCCTCTTCTGCTTTAATTACTCTTACTGCTAGAAATATTTCTCTACTCACTATCTTCACCTTCTGTTTTATTTCTTTGCATAGAACCATACATTTTGTAGAGTAAACCACCAATGGTTCCTACAAAAGCAAACAATGCTCCCACGTTAGTAGCATCTAATGTACATGCATTAATTTTGTAAAACTCTATTAACGTCCACATTGTCCAACAAAGAAAGGTAACCACTAATAAAGGGGCTACATTCCATTTCAGTAAAGTGAGACGTAGTAATTCTAAATATTTCATTCTTTGTGATTCTTACCTCTCTGATAAGCCATTTCTGTTGCTAGCTTTAACTGAATGTCTTGTAGTACGTCCCCAAAGTGATCCATTTTGTCTTTAATTTCCTTTACTGTGCTACTCATCGGTTCTATAGCATCTTTGATGATTTCACGTACTCTAATTTCATTAACAGATGTAATCTTAAGTTGCTCTACTTCTAACTTCATTCTTGCAAAATCATCTTCACTTATTTTAGCTCTATCTAATTTTCTTTGTACTAAGAATGTAATTATTCCCCCAAGGATCAATGATCCAATTAAGAATAATATTTGTGTGCTTGTGATATCGACTTCCACGATATAAACCTTTTATTTATTTTGAGAGGGAGATTCCTTAGCTATATATTTATCATTTAACATAGAAGCTTGTTTTGTTTTTATGTTACAAGCTTTCACATTCTTTAAAGTATCTGTATAGGCTATAGAAAGTAATTTTAAAAGATCATCCTTGGTTTTAGCTCCCTCTTGTACAGGGACGACTTTACATTCTTGTAACAAATCTTTTGAAAATGTTACGTACTCAGTTTTGGTTTTGTAGACTGTATGCGGTGTGCAAGATGTTGTAATACTTAGTGACAATAGGGTCAACAGTATTATCTTTATTACTTTCATTTGATTTAACTTCCTTTGTGGGGCTGCAATCAATTTCATTTATTTGTTGAACTAGGGAACTGTAAGAAGCATCTGAAACTCTCGTATCATTGAGTATTGTTTTACTCATACCTCTTTCAATTTCTAATCTATCTTTTTTATCTTTAACTTCTTCTTGCAATGACTTGATTGTATCAAGTTGGGTGGTTATCTCAACATCCTTGGCTTTTAACTTTAGATGTTGAGTATAAGACAAACCACCAGCAAGCACTAAAAGTAATGATAATACTGCTATTACTTTTATCATTTATAAACCTTTACAGTTGTGAATAATTTTTCCCAGAACCTGAGTTATATAGACTACTTCTCTCTGCACTGTTCAATACTCTATCCCACACACCAATACAGTCTGCATAAGCTGCAAAGTAGTAGTTAGGAGCAGCAGCAGATGTTGCAATCGAAGGCGCTCTCTCTATTGTCAATTGTGATGCAGGAGGAGAGGGGGTTTGTCTTCCATACACTGTACCGTTATTAATTTGAAAGTACTCGGAACCATTAACACCTTGGGATTTATCATTAAAATCGTACCAATAACAAACATACTTCCACACTGAAAATCCGTGTGGTATTGTTGTTACTGTTGTACCTGAACCAGCAAATGTGATACTTTGTGGGTTACTTGAACCTGCACCCAAACCACTAAAAGCTATTCCCATATTAGGAGTATTATAATTTCCTGTAGTGCTAAGGTAAGGAAAAGCTAACGCATAAGACTTCGTACCTACAACACCATCACCATCAGCGGTTTTAATCCAACCAGCAAACGTACCGCTTGTATTGTTTAAAGTAACTGGAGGAATGATAGATCCTGCATAGAAAGCACCGGTCTTAACCGGTTGTGTCCTTACACATGAAGTTCCAACTTTTTGTTCACCACTATTACTTGGATTTATATCATTTAACGGTATATCTTCCCCAACAGAAATATTTCCATTAAAGAAATAGGGGTTGCTCCCATCATAGGAATTAAGAGTATTTTCAAAGTCCCAATATCCTAACAAACCAGTTTTTAACTCTACAGTTAAAGGAATTTCGCTCACACTTAATAAACTAACTCCTGTTGATATTCCTGCCATTATAATAACCTCTTATCAAAAATCATCTTACTGCCCTTATAGTCATATTTTCTGATAAGATAGTAACTAGACTACTGTTCCTTACCTCAAAAGTGAAAGTTGATTCATAAGTACCCGTAGTTGAGGGTATGGAGTACATACCAACAACCATTGGAGAGGATGCGTTTTGCCAAACTCCATTCGCAGGGGACGAACCGGCTAAACTGTACCCAGAAACATACACATATCTAAATGAATAATCCTCTGGATTGTGGGAGTTTCCTGAAGGAGTTGCCCAATGATATGTACCAAAATCAACATCATCCCAGATATAAGTTTTAGTAGTAATACGACCACTGGTTTCAAAAACTATACTTCTGGAAGTATAAGATGGAGTGTTAAGATTTCCAGTAACAGTAGTGTATTCAAGTTCTACAGTTCTTGGATTGTAATTTATTGAACTTATCGTTAATAAACTTACAGATGTATTGAAAGCCATAATTAATCCTTACGCCATACCTTTACCGGAAGTAAAGACCATATAATTATCTGTTGCTCTTTTTCTGATAACGAAAACATCTGTAGCTCCTGAACTTAATGTTGGTAATGTTCCACCAGCAGATTTAGTTCCAGATGGCCAAGATATGGTTCTAGTACCGCTAGTCACAAATTCAAGAGTTGCAGACCATGCCTCAGATGTGCTTGGGGCATTTGTAAAAGTAATCCCAGTTATATTAGCACTTACATTGATCTGAACATCAGTTCCATTTGCTAAGTTAATTGTAAGAGTACCAGAACTTGAATGTGTTATTACTTGAGTAGTTTGCGAAGGAGTTGCTTTGGTGATTGTGTTTGCTACAAGAGCCACGTTAGAACTTAGACGAGCATCAGCTAAAGTGCCAGTAGATATATTAGAAGCATTTAAAGCTGTTAGTCCAGAACCTATACCTGTAAAAGATGTAGCAGTTAAAGCTCCAATTCCAGTATCTCCTGCTTTATTAACAGGAGTGTACCCTAATGCAGCTTGGGCACCAATTGCAGTTAAAGCTGACCCAGAGGTTGTACCTATGTTGAGTAAGTTACTGGAATCATAAGGAGTAGTCCAACTACCCCACACACCTGTAGAAGTATCTCCTACACGAGTACGAGTACGGTATATAGCTGTTGCTCTACGAGAAGCATATTGTGTAGCACTATCTCCACCTTCAATATGAATTACCTTAGAACCACTATCCAGCTCTCCTGAAATTGCTTCTGTCAGACGAAAGAAACCTGTAGCACTAACAGCATTTAGTTGAGCTGCTGTTACTGAGATGTTTGTTCCAGAGCTAGTTGCACCCAAACCCATCCAACCAACTGTAGGTAGACTCCCAACTGTAACATCAGTATTGGATGTAGTCTTTATTAACTCTAAAGCAGTTCTTGCAGTACTTGCAGTAGTACCTATATCAAGTAAGTTGTGAGAGCCAAAATATTTATACCAACTACCCCATACACCAGACTCCCACTCTCTTGCATACATACCTCTACTACTGGTAGTCCTTCCCACCGCTACTTGAACAGCATTATTAGAAGTTCTAGCTAGATGATTCACCATCCAATTTCCAGCGCCTGTTGGACGATTAGAGACGCCTGAATCAGCACCATACACAGCAGTGACTGAAATGAGGTCTAAATCGTTAGAGGGAATAGTGGTAGGAGTGTTGCCCAACCAACCCCCATCACCTACACGAAGAACCCTTCCTGATGTGGTATCACTATTTGAAGTAGTTAAAGTAGCTGCTGCTGCTGTACCAAGTGTTGGTTTGTTTAGTATCTGAGAATCACCACTAACACTATTCCAATCACTATTAACATTAACTTCTGCTCCTGTAGCAATACCATTTAACTTCGTCTCCAAGGCACTAGTAAAAGATGCAGTGGTATTAGTTAATACTGTAGCTAAAGGTTGTTTATTATTAAGTTGAGTTTGGATGTCTGAAGTTGTGTTAACTAAATATCCTAGCTGAGTAGATGTAACTGAACCTATAGAAGTTGTTGAAGGTAATACAACTGTACCGGTAAATGTAGGGGAAGCTAAAGGAGCATAAGCTGTAGTATCGTATGATATAGTACCAGCAGTACTCTTAACAAAACCTGTGCCACTTAAAGTAGCTTGTTTAGCATTTAAAGCTGATTGAGTAGCGGTGCTAATAGGTTTAGAAAGGTCTGATGTATTATCAACATTCCCCAATCCAACCATTGCCTTTGTAATACCAGACACTGTTCCTGTGAAGGTGGGATTATTGATTGGAGCATAACCTCCAGACACTCCTGTGATAGAATCAATCTGGCCTTGAATACTAGATGTTACTCCATCAAGATAAGAGATCTCAGTAGCTGATACAGAACCAATACTGGTTGTACTAGGTAATACCACAGTTCCTGTGAAAGTAGGAGCAACTAGATTAGCTTTTAAATCCAAAGCTGTTTGTTGTAGAGTACTAACAGGCTTTGCTGTATCAGCAGTATTATCTACGTTAGCCAATCCTACATCTGTCTTAGTAAGAGTAACTGCTCCAGTTTTACCAGCAACAGAAGTGACTGCTGAATTTGTAGCATAACCTAGGGATTTTACCCAAGCTGTAGTAGCTAATTTAGTTGAGCTATCAGATCCAGTCACTGTAGGTGCTGTAGGAGTTCCTGTAAAGGTAGGGCTATCTAAAGGAGCTTTAGCGTCTAATGCTGTTTGTAATCCTGTTACCGTACTGATAGCCTGAACACCTGTATGGGTGGTTCTATCTCTCAAAGAAGCATCTGTGGAGTTTACAGTAGCTCCAGATGCTATACCATTTAACTTAGTTTTATCTGTAGCATTCAAAGTGGATACAAAAGCACTCCCATTGTACTCATATTTAGCTCCTGTAGCTTTTTCAGTGACTACAAAACCTTTCGGAGTTGGGAACTTATACCAAGTACTATCTATCCGTGCATTGAGAGTATTATCAGATGTAAGGAAATATGCTGTACCATTCATTGGTGAAGATGGAAGAGAACTTACAAACCCGTCAACATTCCCATTAAGCATGTAACTAAACTTCAAGAAGTTTTCATCAGCACCATCTTTCCAATCACCTTCACCTAAATCCCATCCCCATTTACCAGATAAGAACGGTTCTGTCTTCATTGTCATTTGTTATTATCTCTTATTAGTTTCCGATAGCAATCCAGCTAAAATTTTCAGTGGGTCCAGTATTTACCAATATAAAATTTGTAGCAAACGCATATGCTTTAGGAGCAAATAAATCTGTACTCACATTACTGGATGCTATACTTACTACGCCCATAAAACATGAGCTAGGGAATGATCTACTTAAAGCAGCATTGGCTGTTGAGTTAGCATTGACAGATTGAGTACCCCATTGAATAATCAAACCTCCTAACCAAGTAGGGAAACTAATCTGTCCCATTGTCCCTACGGTAAGGCTGAAACCTAACCTTAACTTACGTGGAGTGATTGCTACAGTATTATCTGAACCAGCACTAGCTTGAGCATCTGTAGCGATGTTTATGACACCTGAGAATCCTTCAGCAGAGTATTGCTTTATATTATTGAAGGCTGTCCCGCCATTAGCTAAGTCAGTTAAGTTATTGGCCTTAGTTGGGTATTTATTATCAGTTTCAGCTTTAGAGTAGACTGATAAGTTAACCCTAGCAGTATTTACGTTCGGGAGATCTGACAAATTTGCGGCTTTCGATGTAAAGAGTGCAGTTGTTTGTGCAGATGTATATGCCTCATCTGTAAAATAAAAAGCTTTCTTCCAATAAGTAGGACTTGATCCAGACCCTTCTGGAGCTACGACAATAGTCTCAGGACCATTATCTAACTTAGCTACATAAATTATACCACTAGGAGCTTGAACATAACTCTTACCAGCTAAGTAATTGGTGTTAACATCATATTCTGCTGTGCCACGTTGATTTAAATGGGCAAGCATTGCATCTTGTTTGTTTTCAATGTAATTGAATTGTTCCAATGTAGGTATCTCTACAATAAACCCTGTAGCAATCTTACTATCATCTGGAGGAGGAGACATATCCCCATTACTAGCCCACAGCTTTTCTATCTTAGTTGGTTTGTTAAATATTGGCATTTATTTTTTCTCTATTAACTACCATAAGATTCACCGTAACCTACACCGTATCCACTGGCTCCTGTGAAATCAGGTATGCCTGTATAATCTAGTATCATAGATACGCCTACTGTTTTTGGAAGTAATCTTGTTGGATATGATTGTTTATAAGATACGTAGTTTAAGAGTGATTTTTCAAACTCTGTTATTGGCCTACCAAAATATAAAGTAAAACTAGCTTCTTCATGTTCTTCTACATAAGCTTGTGTTGTATTGAATATAAGATTCACTACAGTAATAAATTCTTCCGGAGTAGAGGCTGTTATATTTTTAAATATCTTAGCTTTAATGTATTTACGATAGTTGTCATCATCAAGAGGAACGTTCTTACCAGCAGGAGTATTTTCTGATTTAAAATAACCACCAAGAGCTGTACCAAATTGTCCCATTGACTGAGCACCAACAGCACCTTGGAAACCAAAGTATTCATATAACTCTGCTGCTACCAGTTCCCTCTCTTGTCCAACTATCCTACCAATAACATCTAATTGAGCACCTACAGCAGTATCAACATCCCGTAGTTGCATTAAATCTCTTAGTGTGTTTTGAATCTCAATTTGAGAGTTAATCATCAATTGTAAATACTTATCAAATACTGGTTGATCTTTAAATTGAAAAGTCACTCTACTTCTTGCTTCTGCAAGATAATCTTTCATCTCAAAAGGAGTTAGATCTGCCATAATATTACACAGTAGTTATAATTATATTTGCGGGATCTAGTGTGTAGATACCATTGAAAGGAATTACAATATTAGAAGTGCCTGCTGGGGAAGGAGACGTACCAATTGTTAAAGCATTTACTTGATGACCTACAATACTATTAATGGGTGTATACAATCTACTATAAACAATGTCATCCCCAATACCAAAGTTCTCTTCCAAGTAATCCAATAAAGCTTGTTTTACTTGAGCATCACCATCAGCAGGGTATACACCAGTTGTTTTAAGCAAAGACATACTAATATACAAGGCTGTTGGAACTGGTCTATTTAATCCAATAAAGTGAGGGAAGCCTTGACTATCAAATATTGTCGTATACCCTGTTGGATAGGTTGTAGCTGGAGCTTGTATTTGATATGAAAGAATACCTAGTGGTTTATTCTCCCAAATAGTTTTAGCTAGTGTAGCTGTATCTCCACCAACAACAATAGGCATAAAGCTATGAGCTGGTCTTCCATCAGAGTCTGTTGCATCAGTATCATTTTCATAAATAACAACTTCTGTAACACCTTCAACACTAATTAATGCTGAGTATAAAGCCTCTAAAATATTACTAGCTCTTTCATACTTAGTATCCCTGAAACGAATACGAAGTTCATCGTCTGTCTCAGTACCATTACCACCTACACCAACTGTGTAGTTATATACGCTATCCCAACCTAATACAGGAGTTGCAATATTTGTAATAGTGTTGACTGGTTGATCTACTTCACCCGCTTCTTCAGCTTGTAATTCAACTACACGTTGATATTTAGTGATATTGATATTAGCTGTCTTGGTGAATGTACTGAAAGAGTAAGGATCTTTCTTTTGCACTTGTAAGGTATTAGTAGTTCCAACATTATTTACAGTAATATAATCATTATGTGGTGCAATTAGCGAAGCAGCTTTTAAACCATTCACTATCTCTAACTCTGTAGCACTACCATCGCTGGTATAAGAACATGTCTTTGTACCGTCTACAGTCGTGTAGGAGACAGAATAGACTGTGCTGTTACTCACAGTACCTATTGTAATGTAAATACCGCTGGAGAGAGTTGTAGACAGCGTAACAGGGCTTCTAGTACGCCATAACAAGTTAGTACCTGTTCCACGTACAGCACTATTATAAGGGATAACAACACTACCATCTCCTGTAAGGATAGCTTGAGCTGTAGCTCTTTCTTCTTGCTGTCTGGTTAATCCACCAAGTTTTACTAATTTATCTAATGCTAAACCTGTAGCTTTCTCTGGATCAAATGCACTATCTACTTGTTGTAGGGCTTCCCATAAATCAGCTATTGATGGGGCACTTACACCTATCAATCTACCAATGGTAGTGTTATCTCCAGTATCAACTACTTCACCAGCTGGAACTAACTCTTGAAACAACTCAACAGCTTTTTGTCTGTTAGCTGCAAGGATATCACTCAGTCTTTGGATTACTAATCCTTCTGCTGTTAATCCACTCATTCAGATTATGCTCCAAGAAGAATGTCTATATAATTTGTTATTTGATTTACATTGGTTCTTACTTTAAAACTTAACTGGTAAGTTCTGGTTTGAACATCAATGATTGAATTGAATTCTATGATTTCAAGAACATCTGGTTCACTAAGAATAGCTTCTTGGAAGATTGTATCTATTGTTGATTTACTCACACCACGTTTGAATATGGTTTGGAAATATGGTATCCCCTCCGTAGTATTGAGAAAATACTCACCCCTAAACGTCAATAATTTAATCTTCAGTCTTTGGGCGACCGTCAGTCTATTTTCATAAGTAACGGGGGTTGTTCCGTTAATGAATAGTGTGTCATGGGTTTCGGGATCTAATAAAATGTCAGTCATTATTTAAACCTAGATAGTGGGAATACTGTGAGCTTTGAATAACTAGAAAAGTGGAAATAAGTTCCTTATCAAAAGTCTCCGTATAACCATCTTCTAAAGTGTTTTTAGTGAATATAGGCTTAAATAAATCTTTGAATACCTTCTCATGCTTTCTAGCATACCTACCTTCAGAGTAATCCCAAGACACTAGTAGATTCAAATTTTGATTGTTATTATAATTAAGAGCAACTAATCTCTTATTTAAATTATAAGTTATTCCATACTTATAACCCACTATCCCTGAATTATCTTTTATAGTTAATAAATAAAGATGAGAGGGTTCAAATTCCTTAAAATTACTAGTAGGTCTACAAGGACAATCATCTTTATTCTGCATGATTGCCGAGAATGATCTTTTTGTTATTTGTTTACAAACACTACATTCCAAATTAACTTTATGTTTATCCATTAAAGGTTTATCTTGCACTTTGGATATAAATTTAAGGGATGTTGAAGATAGTGTGGACTTTATTCTTTCTATTTTTACAGGTTCGTCTGAAATTAGTCTTTTCTTTAAATTGCAAGGGATACAAACCACTCCCTCTCTGACAATAGTATCCATTCTTTTCTTAGACTTACCATCACAAGATTTACAAAGTAAATGTAAAAGTTGCTGTGGTTTTAATATTGGGGGATGGTTATTTAATAAGATTAGTTCACTATTGATTAGAGCTTCTTTAACTTTAATCTCTCTTTGTTCAGGAGAAATATTTTTGCCTCCTAAACAACCACAACTTCTAATATTTCCATCTTTGAGGTGGCTATACCTAGCTATCTTTAAGTTTCCACATTCACATTTACACTCGACAGTTCTTACGTTAGATTTTCCTGTTCTTCCCACTTCCCTCAACAAAGTAAGTTTTCCAAACTTTTCTCCTTCTTTAATAATTACAGGGTATCCTTTACCAGTTTTTATTGTCATTTGTATTCTCTAATTAAACTGGGGGACCGGAAGTACCGCCACCGGATTCAACACCAGAATGGGTATGTGTAGATAACGATTTTCCACCACCAGTAATAGTAGGAGCTGTAATACTTCCACTTGAATCTATATTGCCATTAACAACCAAGTTACCATTGACTGTAGAAGTGCTAGCAGTGATATCGACTGTGTTTGCTTTAACTTCAGCTTCATCGGCATTAATAGTTATCTTACCTGTTGTGGTAATAGATACACTTCCATCCTTCCCTAATCTCACTTCCACTTCATTAGCTGTTCCAATGTTATGAGCTAACACTACATCTCTTGGATTATGAGCTAAGGTTCTACGTGATGGTTGATTAGCTGCTTTAGAGAATGAAGATAAACCTACGATTGCTACAGCATCTCTTTTATCAAACTTACGTAAATCAATCGGATTAACTATCCCACCTTGATTCTTAAACAGATCAATACAACGATGACTGAATGTACATAACACTTCATCACCAGTATTGATTTCTAATGTAAGAGCGCTTGTACTGGTAGAGGGGAACATCACAGGAACAGATAGGATAGGGGGATGAGGCTTATAATCTCCTTCTGGAGTGATTATATTTATTGCAGGTTGTACATCTACTCTTTGTTCATTGATGTCTTTAATATTGATAATGACACAAGGGATTGAAGTGTAGACATCATGAATCTGATGTTGAAAAGATTTTATTAATAATTCTGTCCACTCTTTACTCATCTTCTTCGTCCAATGTATTATCTACTGTTCTTTCTTTATCTTCACACTTACATTCAGTGTACCAATCATTAGTGCGATTACCACCGTAATGTCTTAGGTCACTAATCTTGTACCAACCGTTAATTGTAGAGCTTTCTATTTTAACGATACTTCCGGCTCTCAATGAGGGATTCATAAGTACTTTGAAGTGAACTCCACCTTTATTCTTTACAGATTTCTTTGCATATCCAACTTCAACTCTTGTTTCATAAGGTAGTTCTATCAAACCACTTTCTTCATTGATAAGAGGGGCTAATGCATAGTTTTCATCTAATGTTCCTGTAGCATCATGTACGTAAAGAACATCATTATCTATGTTGTAATCTAGGTTGTAAGTTCTACAGATGTTATCTAATGTTTCTCTTGCTGTACCACTCATAGAGTAACCGTACAACACTTTATTATTTATATTGAAACCTGAGAATACACCTTTACTTATCCCAGTCATTTCTCTTTGAAGTGTTTCTATCACTTCTTTTACTGTCTTACCTTCTGGCACAACAGCTTGGACAGTCTCATGGTTTAATGCTACATAACCACTACCCATTAATATTTGTGTTACAAGATCTGGACCTTGTTTTCTTGTAGAAACAGAAACTATCTCTCCTTTAATTAAGGTTATAATTTCTTGTTTAGCGTACCCTGCTTTAAGGAAAGCAACTGGATAATCTTTCTCTAATACTTTAAGTGCTTCTTCTGGAAGATTGTACACTTCTATCTCAGCACTATTTTGTTTCTTCAAAGCTGTAGAACTTTTATTCACTGAGAATGTTAAGTTCATAGGAGGAGTTATAACAACAGCTTCAAAGGTATTGCCATCACCAATAGTTAATTCATACCACCTATTGATTTGTAAATTATCAGCCATTGTTAACTCTCATTATGTTTCATAAATATAGACGAGCTGGAAGTATTCAGCGATATTCTCAGGATCGGTTTCGTATTTATAAATGTTATCTTCAACTAGAGGTATTAAATAAAAGTTTCCATCTAAATCCCCTAGCACTAATCCATCTAACATTGGGTAGTTAGGAACTAACTTCACAGAAACAATGATTGGAACATTGTCACTTGTATTGATATCCATATACCAACATCTTTCACGAGTTGACCATCTGAATACGAAGTTATAAGAAACTTTATTTAACGAGAAGGAGTAGGTGTAATAAGGATCAGTGTATAAATACATAACTTCATAATTAGTACTCATAGATCTAATCCTGTCTTTAATATACTTTTGTTCTTATCTACTTCCGCTTTAATACGAGCTTTCTCTTCATCAGACTGTAATAAGATATTAGGTTTATACCCTTTATTTGTTAGAGGAGCAGCTTGACTTTTCACAGGAGCAGATACATTAGCAGGTTTTAATTTAGCTACTTCTTTCTGATCAATCACAGTTCTTTTAAGTTCAGTGAAAGTTACATGCTCTAAACTCATAGTGATGTACAAAGCTAAACCACTTTCAGGATCTTCACTAAATGTAAGAGACTTCATTACCAAAGGGTCTATGAATTTATCTAACTTATTATTTTTATATTCATACAAAGTTATTAATGATAAACCATCTTTCTCAAACAAACCTTCTAACAACAATCTAATAGTATTTAATACATCACGTCTTGTATTAGAGGAAGCTGTCATTACAGAACTTCCTGCATCTACAAAGAATGCTGAGATGCTATCAGGAAGTAAACTTAGAAGATCACTATTGTTACCTTTAATTCTCACTGAAGGTATGTCAGAAGCATTAACATTTAAAGGAAGGTTATTACTCTCACCTCTAATCTGTTCTTTACCAATTGATATATCAGCCCCTGAAATAACTCCAGTGATATTGTATATAGGATTATTTCTAATAAAGTGATCAGAGATATTTCCACCACTACCAATTGGATGAGATGTGACAGTACCGGTGTATTCTCTGGTGTAATTTGTTACAGCATCTAAATAGATAAATCCAGATGTGTTGGTGGAACTACCATCTAAAGAGTCATCCCCAAACTTGATTGCTAAACTCACGGGGTTGCTCCTATTTGATCTTTAGGTTGAGAATCTTTTGAAGAGAATTGAGAAATAATATCCAATACGTTTACCTTCTGATTATCGAAAGTACCATTAAGATATAATTCAATTGGAGGTATTTGTTGTGAAGGGAATATATTTGGATTATTACGTTTAGAACCAAGCATTGATAAGTTACTAAGAACTTGATCACCACTCATCATTCCAGTTCCCATTGCCCTGAAGTAACGATCTTGTTCATCTTCAGTTATGGTCCCATCTCTTAAAGCAGCCTGTAATTTCTGAACTGTACTTCTATCTGCATACTGATAACCACGGATGTTATCAAAACTTAATCCTGTAGCATTACCAGCAGCGTTAGTTGCAGATCTTAACCAAGCATATCCTTTACCAAATGCACCAGTATTAGTTTCTGTTGCTTTAGCTAGGTTGATGGATGAGAACTTATTGATATCATCTATGCTAGGAGCACCTACTTGAGGAGCAGTTGGAGCAGTTTGATTCTTAAGACCTTGTACATACTTGTAAGCCTCGATTAAAGCGCCTACAGCAGCGATTGCAGCGATCATAGGAGAGAAGGCAGCTGTTACAGCTACACCGATTACCCCCAGTCCTACAGCGATTGCATTATAGTTCAAACCTGTCAATTCAGTAAGGAAGTTAACTAGATCTCCTAGTACGCTATCACCACCTCTTACGAATACACTTAGATCATCAAGAACACTAATCAGTAATGCTATCTTACCAACACCTGTACCCAATAGTGCAAACAAAGGGAGCAATAAAGCAGCCAAAGGAGCAGCACCTTGTACAATTCTTTCAAATGCTTTCTCTAAATCAAGAAATGCTTTACCAAGATTACGAATATCTTCAGAATGTTTAGTGAGGAAATCTGCCATGAATTTAAAGAAATTCGTCATCCCTTTGTCAAATCCACCCATACCAAAGGTTTCAATTGAACTACTTAAAGCATTCTTAAATCTGTTATGTTGAGCACCTGTAGTGTTTAGGTAAGCTTCACGTCCACCAGCTGCTTGTTCCCCTAACATTCTAGAGAATATCGGAAGAACTTTCTCAGCAATTACATTACCCTTTTTCATTTGGGCTAGTAATTCAGCTTCAGCTTTTTGTCCTGTTAGGTTACCTCCTTTAGATTCTTGGTAGGCAAGAGATAATACTTCTTTAGCTCCAGAGAAGCCTTGAGCTTCAGCTAGTTGGTTATTTAATTCTTCCATTATGTTCAATAGTAGTCGTTAATTACTATCCGCTTTATTCAAGCTGCTGCATGTTTCCATGCAGATCAGATCATATCTTAACCCTCATCTTTCGATGGTGGGGTTCTACCCATTTCGCTTCACTTGAAGCTACGTCATTACTGACTGATCGTTGGAGTTTGATCTCTTGTTGACTTTTATTTGATACTGAGAAGAAATATGTTTCCACGCATGTCCAGCTCTTATCTTAGTTGCTTGTTGCTCTGATATCCCATACTTAACAACAGCATCTTTAGGCTTCATACCATTTTGGTAATCTAGGCATAATGAATGTACAAATTCATCTGTTAATTTAGACCTACCATTTAGTTCACCTTTAAGATAAGGGACTAACTCATCGTCATATGCTTGCTTATTATTACCAGCAGTATCTGACCATTGTAAATTTAAATATGAATTGTTAAGTTTGTTATTGTCTAAATGCTTAACTAACACTACGCCCCAATGCTCTTTAGAACATTTTTCAATTAAATCTGGGGGAGGTGGTTCTAGGAACATTTCAGCAACTAATCTATGAACTTTTAAGCCTTTTGGCTTACCTTTTATTTTATAAAGAAATACATAATAACCGGACTTACCGATGTTAGTATATCTTATGGTATGTGTTTTACTATCTCTTATAGTACCATAACACCCTACTTCTAATCTTGTATAGATTGGGTGTATTTTAAAAATCTCCTCGGAGACCCTTACCTGCGGATTGTCCATTTCAAACCTCTTTAGTTAAATGAGGTATCATACACTAACTTTTTATAGCATTCAAGCTTATCTGTTAAGATTACTTTTTAGCATAGTGTCTTTAGGAGTTTCCCGCAATTAAAGTAGTATTACCCTTACTGTTACCAATAAGGCGACCAAAGTTTTAGCCGTTATTTTTCCTTTAGACCACATCTGGCCTATAGCTTTCATAGCACGTTCTAGTCCAACCCTGTCAGCACCACGAGTTAAACCGTACTGACTGATATCACTAAAACTTTGAAGTGATTTATCATAACCTTGCTTATTTATGGAAGCACCCATGTAGCTTTGGAATACAGGTAATTGATTTGTGTAATCAAAACCTTGAGCATTAGCAGTGTTCTTTAACCATTGAAATGCATCTACGCCTCTACCTTTAGTGATAGTATTTAGAGCAACCTTAGATGACTGAATGTCTTCAGATCTTTGGTTAATACCCATCAATCCATAGCCAGCACCAACGCCAGCCAATGCTCCAATACCGTATCTACCTAAGTAACTAGATGTACCACCTCTGTAGCTGTTGTTTGAGGCATTAGAAGCTGTTCTATTAGAGGAGTTGTTAGCTATTGCGTTAACTCTTAAAGTAACACCAGTATTGAAAGCTCTTTGTACTGATCTTCTCAACTCTACAGCATTCACAGAGAAAGAGTTAATAGGTAATCTAATTCCTCCTGACTCATTAACAGCTCTTTGTATAGCTCTGTTTAAATCTCTTTGCCCAATCGTAAATCTATTGATTCTGATATTCAGGTTAAGCTGTCTTGATATATTATTTTTTACATCAGTGATCTTTCTATTTAAAGCACTAACACTAGCGTTATCTATCTTGAAACCAAACTTGGCATAATAGGATGAAATTTCTGTAGCCGCCATTATGGACTACCTCGGTTTTTTATTCTCATTATTTACTCGCTCTTGTTCAAGTGCTTGGTGAACATCTATAATCTCAATGTAATCTCTAAGATCTTTAACTGACCTTACTGTTTTTAATTCACCAAGAGTAGCTAGGTTAAGCTCCGAAGTGACTACTTTAAAAATATCCAAGTCCATTGAGAACTCATCAGCTATTTGTTTCTGTAGTCTACTAGGTCTCTTACTCGGTTCAGCTGAGATTACTGTGGACCCGAACCGAGTAGTTGAAAAAGGTCAGAAAAGTTAAACATCACCAGTTCAACGATTAATGCAAATAAAACACCATAATTACCAGCAAAGTCATTCTCGAAGTTAATCGCTACACGACCTTCTTTCATAGCACCTTTCATTACTAATTCTTTAAGGAAAGCTGGATCTACTTGATCAATGTTTTCCATGAACTTTTCAATAGCTAATACTTCTAGATTACTGCCACCATCTTTATTACCAGCAGCGGCAATCAATGCAGAGAAGGAAGGTTGGAGAATCTTAATCAATTGACGTTGATACTTAATACCACTAAAAGCGTCATACTGAACAATTACAAATTTCTGATCACCTTTAGCACTAGGTAATGTAATTTCTTTCTCTTCTCTACTACTTGTTAATACACTCATTATGAACCTACGTTAAATATACTATCTAAGAGCGCTGTGGAAGGTCTAAGGTTTCCACCTACTCTGAATATGTTTGTTGTTAAGCAACGGATTGTCCAAACTCTATCTGAGAAATCTTGAGAGAATTCTAAGGCTGGATATCCTGCAATGTAAGCATCCTCTGATTGGAATGCACTTGTTCCACTTCTGTCTTTAAGTGTTATTACTAATCTTGCGTTATCTGTTGTAGCAGTCTCATCTGTATCATTATCTAATGTATCTTGTCTGTGTATCTCCGAGAGAATGTCATGTGTCTCTGAAGTCTGAAGAACATTTAGTGTGATAGTTGCTGCCTTGTCATAATTTCTAACGCGAGTATTTTTTCCACGGATACCAGATATTTGTGTGTAACTATCTCTGTCTCTTTTAATAGAGATCTTTTCCCATGCTGTAACCTGATAACCATCTATAAATAGATCTACATCAGAAGGGCTATATGTATTTATTGTCAATTTAAATCCCCAATATAATCTCCTAATACAGGAGCAGCGGATAAAACTGTTTTAAGCAGATCGTCGTACAAATTATCTGAACCTCCGTTACCACCTACATGGTTAACGCAATTAATAGCTCTGATATTCCATGTACGAGGTTCCATACCTGTACCATAAGTTTGTGTAGCTACATTCTCAATCCAAGCTGTTGGAGAGAATAATAATGAACTACCTTTGGCATCTTTTAATAATAAGGGGAAATAACCTAATTGAGTTATCTCATCTAACTGTTGAATTCTTGTAAGAACATCATTCGATTCACTAGACTGAGCTAATGTGAATTTAATTGTGTATGTCCTATCTTTTATGTAAAGCCTTGAAGTTGTTCCATCAGGAGATCGTCTAGCTTGGTATGGGGGAAGATCTTTGTTTACTTCCAAGAATGTACCAGCAACATAACCACCTACATTTAAAACTCCTCCGATTACGACAATAATATCCGCAGGACTGTAAATACTTAATGCCATAATTATCTCTTATAATAAAGGGCTGCTTTCACAGCCCAATGTATTTACTTAGTTTGAAGCCCAACGATCTTCTACAGTGACACCAAGAAGTTCTACAGCTGCTTGATCAGCAGGAGAGAATCTAGCATTACCACCACTGTTCTGACGCATATCAGGACACAACAAAGTCCAATCTCTATTTTGCATTGAGTTAGCATAAGAAGCATTAGGACGTTTACCAATGAATGCTTGAGCACACTCATACATACTACGACCATTCAAATCTTTAATCATTACACTAAACAATTTAGAAGCATTCTTACTTTGTCTCATTTCTTCATACAATGCAGAGAAGATATCATTGCTTGCTGAAGTTTGATTTAAAGTAATCATCACTGTAGCTGAGTTGTTTGAGTTAAACAATAATGTTGATTTATTATCTGCTGATGTATAAAGAGTTAATGCTTCAGCTGAAGGCTCAACACTAATCATTGCATCTTCTGAGTAGCCACCAACAACATGGGAGAAACCATCTGCTCGTGTAAGTACTACAGTAATCTCGTTAGGAGAATATATATTTAAATTATCTGACATTTTATTAGTTCACCTATTTATTAAATTACTACAGTACCGTCAATCTGAATCTCTACAATACCGATAACCATACGAGCTTTGAACTTAATACCAGTTACGATACCTTGTGCTCTTAAGTTAGGATCAATGTCTAGAATATCAGGGACGTATACATAAGGTGCTGGGTTAGAAGCGAATGCAGTGTTACGTACACCTTCTTGCAATACTGAATAAATATCAGATTGAATTACTGCAAGACCGGGATTATCACTTGGTAATTTCAAACTATTCACTAAACGGAAGAACAAACGTTCTTGGATACGTGATTTAGTCCAATCAACAATCATTGTTTCTTCAATGAAACTATTGTTTACCAACTTACCTTTCTTAGTTACAGGTACGTTAGCAATTACAATGTAGTAGTTACCATTTTTACTTTCAATGTTAGCAATTTCATCATCACTAAGAACATCAACAGTAACACCTTGAAGAGTTGCATAACTCCATTGAGCAGTACCAGCAACAGGTGGTAAACGATCACCCATCCAAGCAGCTTCAGGATATTGTGTATCAGCATTAGCAGACCACAGTAAGAATACACGAGAGTAATTCAAAGCTTTAAGCTGAGAAAGAATATCTGTTGTAGCACTTGTTTTAATAGCAGCAGATGAAGAAGATACTCCGTACAATACGTTAGAAGCATTTGCCCAAGCTGCGATAGCAAGGATAGATGAGTCAGTATGGTCTTCAGTGTTAAGGCCGTAGAAAGCACTAGAGGAAGCTTTAACAGCATCTAATGTAGTTGCCCAAGACTCTGTAGCAGAAACTAAAGTAACTGTAAGATTAGAAGAAGCTTTAAAGCTCCAAGCTGCACCAGCACTTGTAACAGCAACAGTGAATGATCCAGTGTTATCAGTGAGTGTAGTACCTACGTGAGAAGCAGCACCAAAAGCAGCTTCGATACCGTCAATAATAGTTTGTTGAGTAGCAGCAGCTTGTGCTGTATAGCTCATTGCAACACCATTAACAGTGATAGTATAAACATCACCAACAACAACACTTGCTACTGTAACGTTAACTGAGTCGATTTGACGACGACCAATAACTATCTTAGGAGGTCTACGCTCTTGTCCAAAGTATTTCTGAGCAGCTACGTAAGCACTAGAGCTAGAATTAAAATCAGCTGCTACAGCTTCTAGTGAAGTATATTCTTTAGTACGATTTGAAAAGGCGGTATGTGAGCTAACAAAGCAAGGGACATTAAAGGCAGCACGAGCTACAGCTGTAGTTTCTCTTGTGATGTTAACCTGAACGGTTTGATCTAATTGTGACATTTATTTTTCCTGTTCGGATAATTAAATTTGTGATTGTTTTTATGGTATTACTACATCAGGAGGAACTGTGTATACGGTGCCCGTTATGTCATCTGTTATTTCAGCAGTGACAATAGGAATCATTGATTGTCTTGTTTCTACAGAGTAAGTGAAGGTAACATCGACAAGATGATAATGAACCCAAGTGGATTCTCTTTTACTGGGGACATATCTGCTAGGACTTGCAGAAGATCTTGAGAGTTTATTCTTTCTGAATATCTCTCTTGTAGGAGGAGCACTTAATGCTTGTATAAAGGTTTTAACCATATCCCCAGATACATACATCTCTCTGGAAACAAAACTAAATTGAATTAATACTTCATAGTTAGCTCTGGTAATATTTATATTTGAGCTGCTAAGTTGGGTATCATGATAACTTAAACCTATCTGTGTATCTCTGATTACACTAAAAGCTACATAAGGACCATCAGGTTCATTTTCACTTTGATTTGCAACTATAACTTTATTATCAGGGAAAATAGATTTAGTGGCTGTCATAACACTTTGCATTAATTGGGAGTAACTACTATCCATCTAATTTCTCCCAAGGTGTTGGACTATCTAATGCTGCATGAGCGTGATAATGATCTAACACACCCATTGTCCAAACTTTAACATCCATTACTTTATAAACTTTATTTCGATAGATAAAGACATCAGCTTCGATACCTGAATCACCATCTTCAGCTTTCTTAATCTCATTTTCTGACCAAACATTTAACCATTCTTTAGTTCTATCTGCTTCAGATAACAACATTGTCTGCGAGAACTTAAAGGGTTGTACGTTAGCTTCTATCTCAACTATCTTTTTAGGGGAGGGTTCCCATAGTCCTGTGATATCACTATGCTCACCTCCACCTTGAGATCTTCTTATTTGTAATTTTACTTTACCTGTTAAAGAGAAGAACTTGCTAGTACGTCTAGGCATTACTGTGTTCCTCTTCTATTGACTATTTTATATTTAACAGACTCTTTCATTTTTCCAGTAAAATTCAATGGAGGTATATATTGACCCATGTACTTTCTTTTCTCATCGGCCCATCTTTGTGAGTTGGCTTTAAACATGTCGCCATGTTCAATAATATCTTGTAACTCCATTTCTAAACCTATGCCTAGTTTCTTACAACCAGCATGAGGAGTAAGTTGACTATCCATTACTTGTTGGATCATCTTTCCCATAGGTCTTTTATATTTATTACTGGTTACTCTGGAAGCAAATTCCATAGTGAAGAAAGGTCTAGGTGGAGCAAAAGATACCCCAGCTTTATGTCCATCATTTTGCCATTGAGCTACTTGAGCTACTGGTAAGTTATCATTATCATCTCCATATTTATCATCGAAGAATCCTACATTAACTTCTTTACTAGCTAGCTTGTGCATATTCGCTAATAGCTTATCTAAATTCTTAGTTTTCTCTTCCCAATGCATTATCTACTCCTGTACTATTACTGGTACTGGACTGCAATAAGGAAAATAATCATCTACGTTTCTTACTGAATTAACATTGTTAGGTAAACTAGTACCAGCCAAATTGTTATCTCTATTTGTATTGTATATAGCTGCATCAGATCTTGTTAATCCAGCAGCGTAAGGCATAATACCGCCTAAATATGTTTGAGGATTCTTTATAAACATCATCAAAGCTTCTTTGTATGCTTTGAAAGGATCAGTTGTATAAACCTCTTCTTCTCCAGTTCTTTCTCTGTAAACACTTGGATTAGATGCTAAGTAAAATAAAATACAAGTAGCAACTTGAACTGAAGTCTTACGGATGTTATCACCGTACTCTTCTAGAAATGATTCTATTTCATCATCAGAGACAAAATATGGCTCCACTCTATCTCCAACATTTAATCTAACCTTTTCAATATTTGTGAGAGCCATAAAACACAACCTTATTATTTATTTTTCTTATTACTTATCAGCAATGATATTCCATGCTAATGTGATAGTACCGCTTACAGTAATTGAAGCGTTTGCTGTAGAACCAGTAGCATCAACTACAAAGTTCAAATAAGCATCTTTAGCTGTTGCTGTACCATCAAAGATAACAGCGTTTGCTGTAGCACTAACTTGACTAATTGCACCAGCACTAGCAACTAAAGTTACAGAACCAGATGGAACCAAATCAGCTTCAGTACCAGATAGTGTTAAATCTGCACCAGCCACCGCTGTACCAACAGATGCGATTACAGTAGATGTAGCAGCAATACCAGCACCAACTGCTGTTAAATTAATATTTGTAACACCACCACGGAAATCTAAAAGACCTTCAGGAAAGTCATAGATCTTTAAAGAACCTTGAGCACCAGCTGCACCAGCATCTACTGTAGGTACAGCTACGTTAGTAAGAGTGATAATAGTTTTACCTAAACTCTCTACTACTGTAACGCCTGTACCAGCAGGAGTGCCTTTAGCACCTAGCAAGCGATCTAACGTCTTCCAAACACCATTACGGATGTCAGAACCGTTAATTGTTTTATTACCCCAAGCCATTATTTATATCCTGTACTTGATAAGAGATAGAGGGATAAGTCTTACAACCTTCCCTCTGTTAGTTATCATTAATTATTAGGTCAATGACAATTGGATCAATGCTTGTGGACGACCCAAGAAGTTAACAAAGTTAGACTCAGCGTCATAACGAATTTCTTGATTATCTGCATCAATTTTTACTGATTCCCAAACATACAGCTTCTCAGCAGTTTTGTTTTGGTATGCGAACTTACCAACAGCAGGAGCGAAGAAAGTTTTGAACATATCTTCAACACCAATTGGGAACAAGAATGCTTTACCAGCTGGGATAATTTGAGTACCGTCTGGTTTCTTACCACGATATTCAACGAACACAATACCGTCGATTTCGATAGAACGGAAACGGATATCTACTGGCAAACCAGCAGCAGTAAGACGACGCTCTAAACGGCGATTACCGATAACAGCATTTTGTTTTTCGTTATCACTGTAGTAATCGTTAGTGATCAAAGCTTGGAAGTATTCAGGAGAACACACAGCCAACAAGTAATCAAAGTAACTACCAGTCAACAAACCATCTTGAACACCAGCAGTAGCAGCTTCCCAGTATTGACGTGGGTCAACAGCAGAAGAACCAAGAGGAGTTACGATAACAGTTTGAGCAACACCGAACTCAGTGTACCAGTTGATAGTGTTGCCATAAGACTGAGCCAAAGTACCATCTGGAGCATACACAGTACCAGTGGTGATCAATTGAGCACGAGCAATTTCTTTAGTACGGTTCAAAGAAGACTTCAAACGTTTCATTTTCTCATCACGGAGACGAGCGATTGATTCGAGGTTTACACCATCACCTTTGTTCCAATCAATAAAATCGATAATACCAGCAGTGTCACGAGGCATGATTGATTCACTTACTGGGAAGTGAGGAGTATCAAAGTTAAGAACACGGCGAGTGCCACGCTTCAATGAATCAGGACGTGCATCCCAGTTTTTATCACGGATGATAGATTGTACTTCATCATAGATTGGTACTACGATGTTTGTCTGTGTGCGAGGATCTTCTTCAAAAAGATTCAGATCTTCAAACAAGTACCACTCATTGGGGATGTTATAAAGAGCTTCTGTGTAATCTGAAACTTTATTGAAGTTATAATTCACTGCACCAGCAGGTAAAAGACCAATACCCATATTATTTATTCTCTTTTAAAATTAATTATTATTAAAGGTCGGTAGCGAAGAAAATGCCTTGATTCTCAAGGAGCAACTTCAAAGTAGCGATGTTTGCAGCGTTCAAACCAGCAGCAGTTAAAAGTGCATCTGGAAGAGTGCTACGAAGGATCAACTGACCACCGAAACCATTGGTATAGGAGATAGCTGGGGTAGTAGCGAAACCTGAAGTAGGTGCAAGGAAAGATTCCTTAAACTCAAGACGATCACCAAATACAACAGCGAATTCGTTAGTAGTCACCAACTGACCAGAAGCACTTACTTTAGAATAAGGAGCATCTGGGTTAGTGCCTTTAGCACGGTAAACAACTTGACCTAATTTAACCAATTCACTAGCAGTAAGGTTAAGTAAGATCACTTTACGTTGAGTACGTACACAGTTTTTATCTTCTTCAAGTACCAAATCACTTTGACGATTGAAGGGGAGAGTAGTCATAGTCATATATTTTTATTCTCTATTCTTATTTGTTAAGATGTGGTTTATTTTTCTTTTGCCATTCAATATGGGCTTTCACTGGATCTGGCTTACCATGATCTACTGCTTCACCTTCGCCACCAATCTCATTAAAAGATGCACTGGCTAGAGTTTGGGCTTTAGCTGATTCATATCCTGCAATAGCAAGAGAGAATACTGCTTCTGATGTGTCAGCAAGAGTAGCTAATACTTCTTCTACTTTATCTGCTGGGAGTACATCGGTTAATTTAGCTTTACGTTCTGCAAGTTTTGCATCAGCTTGAGCTTTCTCTAGAGCTTCTTTATCAGCTTCTAATTTAGCTTGTGCTTCTTCAAATACAGACAGTTTGGTTTTTAATTCAGTGAGTGAGGCTTCTAGTGTTGCTACAGTACCTTCGAGAGCTGATTTAGCTTCTAGTTCTGATGTCAACTTAACTTGAAGATCTGACAACTCAGCTTTTGCTTGATCGAGTTCTTGCATCTCTACCTTTTCCTGTTCGGAATTGAGTTTAAGTTTTTTCATGTTAAACATGGGGGTCTCTTGTTTTTTCTGAACATAGTCAGCTAAATATGTGGAGAACTCTTCGTGAGTCATCACACTATCAATTAAACCAAGCTCCAATGCATCCTTAGCTAAGTAAGTAGCAGCTTCAGTTGACTTAATTGCCTCTACGGACATTTCACGGTTAGCCGCTACATGATTCGTAAATTCTTCGTATAGAGCATCCACTTTTGCTTGGATATCATCTACAAATTCTTTTCTCCAACTACCATCTGCTTTGTAAGGAATTTTATTCTTACCTGCATAGATGTAAGTATCTTCAACACCAGCTTCTTGCATTGCTTTATTTACATTACGTAAACGAACTACAACACCAACAGAACCAACTTCTGACATTGGGTTAGCAATGATTTCATCAGCTTGAGAAGTGATACCGTAAGCAGCAGAAGCAGAATAACCATCAACATAAGCAATGATTTTAATTCCTTTAGCGTCTGCAATCTTACGTAAAGTGTCGCCAGTCTCCATCATGGAATATGCCTCGCCTCCACCGCTCGATACGTCTAATAAGAAAGTCTTAGCACCGGCTTCAGCAAATGCTTCTGCTTGATCTAAAATCATTTCATATGAAGTACCATAACCATATCGGTGATACCACTCAGTACGGTATTCCAAAGAACCCTGAATTGGGATAACACCAATTTTTGTATCAGGGTTATAGTTAGCAAGTTCAGAGGAAGAATCTTCTGTTACTAAAGAAGCGAGATATTCTGGAGTTGGGTTAGACTTTAAAAACTCTACAAAATTAACAAAGGCTTGCTCTGTCATCAGGTGTGGAGTGTTATCTAATTTATCTTTAAATTTATTAGTCATTATTTATTATTCGCATTATTGGATGATTTATCTCCACCCTTAGTTGCTTTTCCTGTTCCTGACGGTAAGCCTTCAGAAAGTCCTTCACCACTTCCAGAAGTATCTTCAGGTAATAGTTTAAGAATATCTTCTATTGTTGTTCCATCAGGGAAAGGATCTAAACCCATCTGTTCAAGAATTTCATTGAACACTTCAATAGTCTTAGGCATATACCCTACAGCAGCAATACGCTGTACGAACTTAGAGAATACATCTAAATCTTTCTTATCAATTTCTTCGTAAGTAATTTCAGGAACTTCTGTAAGATCCCAACCATTAGCTTCCCATAAGAGACGTACTAAGTGATGATTGAGTTGATCTTTAATCTCAAGAAGCTTTGACTCAACGTACATACCAACTAATGTTGATTTACTATCAGCAAGAGCATTACTGCCATTATCTAATTGACCTAGTAACAAGCTATCTGCAAAGAGAGATGTTAATATCTCTTTTACATAGCGTTGAATAACTGCATCTGTATCAACTGTCTTTTGCCCTTGAACACCAAGAAGTTCTAATTTGAACATTGCTTCTTTACTATCAGCATCGTAAGCATTAGGAAGAATGATCCCTGATTGCTCACTACGATGAATCAAGTTCATCATCTTTTTGTAGTATTCGAATACAGCTTTTTGTTCTTCACTAGCATCCTCAGTCATATACTCAGGAGGAATGTATAGAACTTTCAAACCACGAGCATCTGTAGCAATTGATATTGCTTCAAACTCTTTGATCGAAGTCATGTACTTCCAACTTTCCCAAGCAGCCATCAGAGGTGATTGACCTAAAGGTGAGTCTTTACGAGAAGCATTACGGAATAATAGGAACTTCTTACGAGGTATAACTTTATTGCCAGTACCAGATGCAAGGTTTACCATAGAAGGTAAAGGAGCACTGGAAGAATTATTATTTGATTGGTTTACATAGAAGCGTTGTTCAATACTTTCTAAATCACGGAAGTTTGAATCGTAGTTAAATTTAGCAATTGTTTCTTGTGCTCTTGATGGGAGTTTCTTTACACCAACTAACCCATCATCATATTTACTACCGTAACGTTTACGTCTTTGTCTGAATACAATCTCATGTATTCCAAAACCATATGTATTGAATCCAGAAGCATCTTTAATAAAAGAGTACCAACTGTGATCCATGTCGTGCATAACTTCTTTAAGGTATTTTGCTTTAGCTTTAAGATCAGCGGAAGCATCTTTAGGAACTTCTACTCTCCATTTTGATCTTGAAATAAATATCTCTACAAGATTCAAGGCTGGAGCTATAACTGGATCATTCTTCATCTTGGTGAAAGTGTTAACACAGTAGGGCCACTGTAGTTCCCATCTTTCTGTTTCTAGTCCAACTTGACCACCAAGAGTAATAACACCAGTCTGACCTATTTCTCCCATTCTAAGACGTAAAGGAGCATTATCCCCTTTCTCTACAGAATCGGGAGTCTTTTCATCAGCCATTATTTATTTCTCGAATTAAAATGAATTTAAAGGATTACTAACTGAAGTATCAATCTTACTGAGACCGTGCATAAAGTTAGGAAGTTTTTTAGATTGAGCTAAGAACATAAAAGCATCTCCTGTAGCATCAACCATATCTTCCTTCTGGTTACGGGTTGCGGTAAAATTTTCTAACTCTGCATAATAAAAACTATTATTATTAAATATTTTATTTTCAAAGTCAGTTGCACAACCTTTAACTATATAAATTCCACCAGCTTCACTTGCTGAACAGAAAGGTCGAAACCTGTCTAGTTTTGACTTATTAGTAGGTCTTACTTTAGAACTAAAACCTTCTTCAGATAGTTTTAACTGCATCATCTTAGCAGCAGCTTTACCCGCTGCTCCAGGATCTTGAGGTAGAATAATTTCTACTCTTGATCCGTCACGTTTTCCGTTCTCTACTATATGTTTATGTACTTCACCATAAGTACCTCTAAACCTTGTTACTTCTTCAATTACATAAGTTCCATCTCTAAGGAAATGCATTTTTACAGAAGCGGTATAGTCTGGATTTGGAGTAGTTTCTGATTTCTTATTACCCGCAATATCATATGCACGACAGGATTTTATTATATCTTTTGGGTGAGGCGCTTGAGGTATTTCAGTACACCATTCTGATTTCCAAAATCCGCTTGTCTCTTCACGAATATTCCAGTTACCATAAAGGTCTCGTTCTTTTCGAACTTTCTTTAAACCTTGTAGGTTTGCTAAATATCCGGGATTTGCTTTTATAAGCGGAGGGTTGTCAAAAATATTTGCACCGATCATAGTCATAGAAAGAGGCAGAACATCAGCACCAAACTTTTCTATTAACTCTTCTCTTGTATCTCCCCAAACCATCTCATTATCAATACGTATGAACCATCTGCGAACACCACACTTATCTGGGTCAGCACGTCCTGCATGTTCATGACCTTCAGGCAACAACCACCAATCCACCCAATCTCTTAGGAAACTTGAAGGTGAAGGGTTGCAGGTTAAAACCATTTGAGGTTTCATTTTAGCTTTGGTACGTAAACGAGACAAAACCATTAGGGCATGGTCGAGCTGGATTTCTGTCGCCTCATCTATCAAACAGAATGAAAACTGACCACCACGCATCGACTCAGCATCTTTATCTGTTTCAAGATGGCTGAACACTATTTCAGCTTTAGATGGGAATATAAATTTTTGAGCTTTGTGATTTACTTTCACTTGATTATTGGTAAAGGCACTATACATACCTTTAGCTTCGTCGAAAATAAATCCTGATTTCATGATCGTAGAAGAATTTCTACGAATAACTATCCCTCTAAAATGAGGATCATCTACCCATTTTAGAAGTTTTAATAATGACGTGTAAGTCTTCCCAGACCCCATAGATCCACCATATACAATGATGTCACTTAAGTCATCTTGTAAAAGTAGAGCTTGTTTGAGTGATGCGGGTCCAAAGGAATACATAGACTCTTCAGGAGCATCTATCATTCTTTATTCCTAAACAGCTAAGGCCACACTAACAGGGCTTACCGTAACGGATTTAGCTACTTTATAATTTGCACTACCAGATAACACTTTGAAAGGAACAGTGGCTGTGAGACGGTTAGCATCTCCTGTAGTAACAAAACCAGCACCATGTTCAACAAGAATGTCTACATATTCACCACCAGTTAAACCACTAGCAGATACTACTTTAGTACTACCACTCTTAACCCCAACAATAGCTGCTGAAGTTTCTGCTGCTGTCTTAGCAGTGATAAGGATTACTGACATTATTATTGCCTTTGATTATTTTAAGGAAAATATTTATGATATAAAATAGAATCCCTGAACAGACATTTCTGCTCTAATTGCATGGTGTGGTTCAGGGAGGGAAAAAGGGGAGTTTCTACTAACACAAGAAACTGATAACCAGTGTGTCTAACAAGACAAGACATCTTTATGCAGATGTTATTAGATTGCTTGAGTAGATTAAGTCCGGCTTCCTCTACGACTGTTTATCCAGCATTTCCAGCTCATGGTGGTGCATCTGATATTAACCAAGCAAATTTGGTCTCTTCTGAATGATTCGAACATTCGGTTTCTTCGTCCCAAACGAAGCGACTTGACCAGCTAGCCTAAGAAGAGATATTGGATGCTGAAGCCTTGGATTCGAACCAAGAATAAAAGGTTATGAGCCTCTTGTGATACCATTTCACTAGCCAGCAATAATTAAAGATGGTACGTTATTATCCATCTACGTCTCTCTGTTATCACAGGTACTCCTTGCAGCAGTTGTACCTTGATGTGGAGTGTAGCCCAACTTAATAAGACTTCTAGAAGCCTAGGAAATATCCAGAAGGACGTTAAGTTGTTCCTTCCCAGACAACCGTTAACTTAATAACTTATGTTAGGGAAAAGTTCGAGTCTTGTTCGCAGTCATGCCAAGAGAAACATGGAGGAAAAGGGAATCACCTAGGAGGGAAATGATCACCTTACTGCTTTGAGGACATAACGAGGAGGAGAGGTTATGTTTATTCTTATTTGTCTTCTGTAGATCGTACCGTTAAGCTGAGCTTTGATACATTATTGGGCTTAGGTACTTCTTCCACAGGTACTTTAGCTGGGGTGGAATCTTCCTTAGAATAAAGCTCTTTAATGGCTTCTTCAAATTTATCCATAAGCGTCTTAGCTGCTGTACATCTTACATTAGCTGATACTTGATTCATCTTAGCTAAGTCATCTTCTACAACAAGCTCATCCTTAGATGAATCCTTCTCTTTAGATTTAACTTTAGAGATATCAATACCCGCAAGCTTAGCTAATTCTTCAGCAGCTGGTTTATAATAAGGTTTCAGGGTTGCTATGATTTCTCTCTTGATGAGAGCTTGACGTTCTGTTACTTCGGAATTAGGAGGTCTACCAGCACCCCTCTTAGGGGAGTCTTTAAACTTTGTAGCCATTTGTTTATCTCTTATACTTTTTTAATCTACTATATATAGTATCTCATATATTTCTATATAATACCATTTTATGGTAAAATATTTTTGTCAATATAGTTAACACTTTTTAACATTTATTCTTCCCAATCATATTCGCTATGGATTATTCCTGTAATATCTTGAAATGCATAATCTTTGACCACCAGAGAATCTACATTGATTATATACTTTCTAATACAATCCTCGCAGAAGTCCTCTTTATATAAAGTACCGTCTGATAATGTCTTATATTCTTCTTCCTCTGAAAGAGGTGCCCCACATGATGTGCATTTATTCATATTTATTATATCTTATGGTTAAGCCCTTATGAAAGGGCACTTAATTTCCTAGTCCTTGAATACATAATCTCATACTTTTAGGTAATTTACCATTATATGCTTCTCTTATTTTGACAACATGTCTGAGAGTATATTCTGGAGAATTTATATATTTATCATATATCTGATTTAACTCTTTGGATCTTTCTCTTCGAGTAATAATAGTGTAAACAGAATTATAGGACAACCCTAACAAATCACCTATAGCTTTAGAAGATACTCCATTCCTATTCAGAGCAAAAATAACAAGAATATTTTGCCAAACTTCTTTATAACTTCTGCCTAGGGATTGCGACAAATAAAATAAATCGTAAGGCACCCCATTTCTTTGAAAATCTTCTTTAGTACACAATTTTCTGATTGTTGATTCTACATACCCACAAGTGTCTCTATAAGTTATAAATCTATCTGTTAAATAAATCCTATAATCTTCATCTCTCACTGGAGCAGGGCATAATCCCATTTCATACATGTGTATAGTGTTTTCAGAACGAGTAGCCCATTCCAAATTATCTAATTTATTATTGAGCTTATTACCATCTTTGTGATTGACTTCAGGTTTATTCTCAGGATTGGGGATAAAGGCTTCTGCTACAATTCTATGCAGATAAAGTGAACTAGCTACACCATCGTCAGCTGTAAGGCAAAGTAACCTGTAAGTTTTAGAATCTCGTGATTTATCGTACATAACTGCGCCTACCATTCTGTAAGGCTCTCCCTTCCTCAGAACACTAAAAACTTCAGAATCTTTCGTCACATAATATCTTCCTTCAAATCCTTTTATCCATTTCCTGTCTTCATTCATTTCTATCATAACCCGCGATACTCCTTCTCTTTCAAGTAAAACTCATAATGATTCAATGTCTGATTCACTTCACAATACTCTATAACAGAGATTAAGTGATCATTACTCATATCTCGCAGAGATACCCAATGCAATGGCTCTGTTCCTTTCTTACCAAATGATCCTCTAGCGAGGTGTAACCTGACAACTTCAAAGGGTGCATCTGAGAACACAGATAAATCTTCATAATCATCTGGATCACCCATACGCTTACAATAGTCTAATCCACCATCTACACTCAGCTTACCACAACTACAGGGTACACAGTGATGTCTATATCGACTTATCACAACATCATTACAGCTCTTACACATAGCTTTGTTGGCTATAATCTTAACGTAGTCTTTATTATCTGATAACACAATCACCTCCTATATTAGCTTATACTAAATGTTTTTAATGCTTTCATTATCTCTGTATATGACTGAGTAGAGGGTGGATACCTTTTCTTCAATTCACATTCAGTTGCAAACAATGTAATCTCTTCGTCTTCTGATGGAAGCCCTATATCATAATTATGAGCTTTAATAGGGCCATGATCATAGATACTACCATTGTAACTGGTTTTACAATTAATGGGTAATACATCCTCAATGGTATACACTCCATTAAACTGAGGATGAGTTAAACTAGTGAATGTTACTTCTTCTCCAATACTGTACTTAGGATTACTCATACTACCCTCCATCACATTTAACAGGGATTACAACGTCATCACAATAATTATCATCGTATACTTTGTATACAGTATATGCTAACAAGAAAACCACAATTGTTATACAACAGACGGATTGTTTATATTTCATTTCTGTAGTTCTTCCATCATCCACTTAAACTCTTTGTATTCTTTTAGTAGAGCATCATAATCTTGTGCAGAAACCCAATCACCTCTAACAACTGTAGTTTCAAACATCTCCTTACCATCATTCCAGATACCATAGTAATCATTAAATGTTTCATACCGTTTTACATTCTCAAAATCTTGCATATTTATTCTCCAAAATATTGCCATAGCACAGCATTACAAACACTATGTACAGCACCAATTGTTAAGCCAGTATTATGGCAATGATGTAAGTGTACAGGATACTTAAAGAAAGAGCTAGGGAATAATGATTCTTTTATTTTAAACTTAAGTACTTTATCGCTTGGATCAAGGTTAAGTGAATTACCACAATGAGAACATTTACCATTCTGTATTCTTATGTACTCTTCTCTAACCAAACGTCTTTCTGGTTGAGTTAGTCTGTTATAATCTACTGGTAGTTTCATAGTGAGCTAAACACCTGAGCAAGCTCTACTTCATACTTAGCTTTTTTATTAGTCATAGGATCAAATCCATCAGTAACATTAAGACCAACCACTATCCACTGCTTACCAAAAGCTTCATATACCTTATGTCTATATCCATCGCAATACTCTACGTATTCGTCTTGGGTGATGCTAAATTTTATTTGATTCATCTTACTTAACCTCAATTACACAATTATGGCTACTACCCAACACTTGTTCAAAACATCCTCTCATAACTTCTATCCCCTCATCTTTAAATCGTTCTTTAACAATTATACTATCATGCACAGGAATGATAACTTCTCCAATACTGTTGAAATGGCCTATCACTAGATCCATTATTTTACTATCAATATTCTGTAATAGCAATCCCTTAGGTTCATGGAACCATAATCTAATGTAATCATTCCGTTCTACGATAGCTTCAATGATTGCAGTATAGTCTATAAACTTAGGACATTTACCTTCTTCTACGAGTTTAGGTACAACCCCCTCTACGAACATCATGTTAGCTAGATTTCTCCTTGACTCCCACCAACTAGCTACCCCTTTTGGATCAACACTAATACCACTATTCAAGAGTATTAAAGATGCAAACTTACCAAAGTATCTGCATGTACGATCTTCATAATTAGGCAAAGTAATTGCATAGGGGTCAAAATCAACATCAAGTTCAATTCCATCTAAGGTAGCTGCTATTCTGGGGTGTAATGACTTGAAGTCAATCTCTACAGTTGGTTCTCCATCTATCCTAATCTTAGGTCTAATACCACGTTCCATAATCTTAGCTCCATCACCTATAACAAAACTTCGCCCACCTTGCTCAAATGATGAGTTATTGTAAACTTTCTTTAGTTGAATATCATAACACTCTTCCCCGACTTCTATCATACTACTTCTAGTCATCTTGTTATACTTGTTTAGCATTTGAACTACTTCTTTCTGATAAAAGGGTAGAGGTGTTACTACTGGCTTCTTGTCAGAGTTTCTTATTTCCAAGACTGAAGGTATTGTAGGTATCCTACTCTTGTAACAAATAGTCTTAAGATGTTCGTACAACTCTTCACTTAGCCTCATACTGGAGCTTATTGTCTTATCTGGAACTAATATACCACCCTTCATTACCCAAGAGCCTATACACCCTACAGTTAGATTACCTCTACCTGAGTAGTGCAACCAATCGAAAACACTTCTAGAGAATGTGTAGGATACTTTACGGTTAACTTTAGTTCCATTATAGATCAAAGGTAAGCTGTAAGTCTCTTTATGTAAAACTACAGGAACTTCATCTCTACCAAAAGATACTTGATACATTGCATTATATACAAAACAAGCAACAGCTTGGTATATCTTTGTTTTCTTGCTTTCTGTAAGCTTCAGTATTACTTGTTGGCCATACTCTTCTATGTATTCGTTATACAGATTTTCTACAGTGGTAGTAAGGTATTTAGGAACCTTATAATCCATTAGATAAATACTAATAATACATCTCCATACTACTACTCCTTCATTAGTGAACAAAAAGTTAATAAAATAGCTCTCTAACCCAAGCACAGCAAGGGTTTCAGGGTTAAAAAGAGGTTAAATAAATCCCTCTACATAAGTACTACTATACACCTCTTTTTCTAGAATACTAGCCCCTCCTATAGATTTGTTTGTTATTTAAACCGATGAAGTTATAACCCAAATATCAACTACCTCTATTTCCACGTCTACAAGCCATTTTAACCCTTTACCTAGGCCGTAGTATTCCTTTTACTATAAAACGTTCCTATGACGCTTATACGAAGCCGTATGGCTATTGTAGCATTACACATCAACCATTATAAACACATATTAGAATAGTACAAGCATTATTTAATATAAAATATATTTACTCTTACCTCTTGTATTTAAGCATACCTCATGGTAATATTCTCTTATGAACTTAAAGAAGTGTTCATTTATCAATATCTTAAACAACAAAGGAGTCTATATGACACAAGAGAAAGCAGTAAATACTAAAGTAGTACACCTAAAACTATCCAATCCACGTACTAGCTTATTCGTTAATGCAGTGATTACAGCTGTAGAGGATGGATGGAGTAGACTAGCAGATCCAGCTAAGGTACATACAGGAAGTCCATTACGTATATTATTACAGAAAGAAGTACCTGTAGATAGCTTCTGGCCACAAGAGACATCATGGAATTGTCATGCGGATTCATTTCCTACAGAACCTGTAGACGATACAGAACTATGGGAAAATGGTGAATTAGGTGCAAGTGTTGGACATACTGTAGTTAGTGATGTTCAAATTACAGGTATAGATCCTATCATCCAAGCAGTTATTGATATTCCTGTAGATCTATCTTCAGAAGAAGCTATGAATGAATTGGCTGATCTTACTGAAGAATTGGGTTTAGATGAGCCTATGGACAATCCTCTAATTAAACCTGAAGATAATACTAGTGCTTCTGATCCTGAACAACCACTAGATGTTGTGTCAAGTGATATTGTAAATAAAACATCAGATGGATTTGAGCAACGTCCTTACACTTCAGAAGAACTTCAAGACTGGAATTGGGCAAATCTGACTAAGCTCGGAGCCAGTGTTAAAGCTGAGAAAGGAAAGAAGCCTGAACTAATTGCAGCTATTGTTAAACTATCACAAGAGCAATGGGGAAGTGTATGAGTTTCAAACTTCTAGCTACTGAACTAAGAAAAGCTTTAGCCGATATTGAGGAAGCTGAAGCAAATGGTTTTATGCATTGTGAAGCTGTATTTCAAACTTATGGAGTAGATGGTGTGTTTACAGTTTTGAAATATTCTGATTTATGGGAGAAAGCACATCCTACAGATATGCGATTAGATTGGGGAAGATTTCAGAATGTAACTAAGAGACGTAAATTTGTTAATGGAGGTTTAGTGTAATGTCTATTAAAAAATATAATTTCACTGTAACTAAAACTTATGAAGTAGAAGTTAAAATTGATTCCGATAAAATTAATGAGGATTTCCTAGCAACTTTTAGAACCTATATGTGGGATGTAGAAGATGAAGGAGATATTGCAAACCATATTGCCAGATGTACTGCTTTTGATTTTGATCCCGAAGGTGTTGGTTTGCTTAAGAAATGGGACGAATCTGAAGAACAACAAATGTCAAGATGGGGTTTCAACTCTAAAGTGCTATATGAAGATGATGAGGTGGATTTAAGTAGTGAGTAAATATTCCTTTACCTAATAAGAAACTTACTATATAATAACCTTACACCAACCAAAAAGGAGATACCTAATGAACAAGATACTAAACACAATCCTAAAGAATAGAATATCAAATATAATCTTTACATTTCTTTTAACTGTTTTAACTTTTACAGGAGCTTGTTTTGTTAGTGCTGGTGTAGGGAGTCTTATAGTAATATTTGTTAGTGGTGGGGTAGCATTTAAAGTAATAGAGTGGTCAGACAGCAGACACAAGGAGCTGAATGGTCTTAAATTAAATAATTTGGAGTAGTATATTTTATGAAAAGATCTAGTTATAACCCAGATGAAAATACATTGAAAGCTAAGAAAGAACGTGGACAGACACGTAGAGTAAATACTAAGTTCGAAGATGAACATCATAAAGTTGAACCTATTCAAGCTAAAAATGAATTTCAGAAGAAAGTACTGAAAGCTTTCAAAACCAAACAGATTATAGCACTTATCACTCCTGCCGGTTGTGGCAAAAGTTACCTAGCGATGAGCCAAGCAGCAGATTGGTTTGTAAATGGAGATATTGATAAAATTACAATCGCCAGAACTGCTGTAGGAATGGGACGTACTCACGGATTTTTGAAAGGCAGTTTGGAGGAAAAGTACACCCCTTTCCTGATGCCACTTATCGAAGTCTTTACTAAACGGTATGGGCAGGGGAAGTATGAAACAGCTTTAGCTGCTGGAAATATCTCGATGACTGCTACCGAACATTTGAGAGGCCGTAACATTGAGGGGGTGGCGATCCTAGATGAGAGTCAAAACACTACTCCAGAAGAAATGTATAGTATCATCACCCGTCTAACGGAGGAAGGTAAACTATTCATATTAGGTGACCCTACACAGACAGATATTAAATCTTTAAATGGGTTAAGTTGGCTAAAAGAGTTTGTAGAAAAACATTCTCTACAAGAGTATATTGAAATAATTGAGGCTACTAGCGATGAAATCGTTCGTGGTGGTCTTTGTAAAGCCTTCGTTAAGGCTAAAGAATCAGAGAAAGTATAGGAGATACTAAATGACATGTATTTTAGCTTGTATTAAAAACAAGAAAGTTCATATGATGGGGGATAAGCAAGGAAGTAATGGTTTCATCTACAGCAACTACAGTAAAATTTCAAAAGTATTTAAGAACAAAGAATTTCTTATTGGATATACAACATCTTTCAGGATGGGGCAGTTACTCCAATATAACTGGGAACCCCCTGTAAAGTCTTCAGATGATTCAGAAGAAGTGTACTTATTCAACAAGGTTGTAACCAGTATTCTTAATTGTTTCAAGGCCAATGATTTTGGCTATAAAGATAAGGCTAATTGGGAAGGTGGTAATTTCCTTATTGGTTGGCGGGGAAGATTATTTGAAATGCAACCAGAAATGTCTTTATTAGAACATACAGATTTTACATCTGTAGGTAGTGGTGAATATCATGCTGTTGCAGCAATGAACACTCTGAGGATAACAAGAACTTATGACACAGACCCTAAGAAATTTCTAGAGACTGCCCTACTAGTAGCTTCAAGATGTGTTCATGGAGTTTCAATAGAATATAATTATATTAGTGAGGTGTAATTTGCAATTAAAGAAAGTGGTAAACCATTATAAATTTAAAAGAGTTAAAGATAACCCGAATAGTTATCGTTGTTGTGTACATGTCATTTTGTCTCAGGAGTGGCGTGAAACTAGATTAAGAACAGGGTATCTTTTAGGAGATCATCTTTATATCGTAAAAGAATCTGGAGTATTCCCTCATGGTAGATTTGAATACTACTGTTATTTCGTAGGAGAAATTGGAGCTGTCCATTACAGGAAAGATAATATAATGTTCTTCAAAGTAAGAACACAAAATCCATTTTAAGTATAAGGAATAATAATGAGTCATATTTTAGATCAATACATCGACTGTGATTTCCAAGTCGAGTTACAAGAAATTATCGAGGCGTTCTGTACGGGAGACGATTATGAGCAAGAAAGTGAAAACTACAACGGTTACTTATTCCCAAGTACAGGAAGCAGCAGAGGATTATAAACACCCAAGTAAACATTATATCATTGATGCAATGGGAGATTATGTTTACTTCCATTGTAGGGAGCGTAGTGATGCTCAGAAAGCTGTAGATGAAGAGTATGGTAAAGGAAAATATTCAATAAGATTAGCGTCTACAGAGAAAGGTGGTGGAAATGTTAGCTGTAAAGGTTTTACTAATTCGAAAAGCCTCAGCGGCCAGAGATTAGTAAGTATAAGAAATTCACAAGGGAGAGGATGTGATTAATGAATAGAATATTTGTAGATATGGATGGAGTGATTGTAGATTTTGAATCTGCTATGAAAGAAGCTAACTTACGTGGTGATGAACTTAAGAAAATGAAAGGTGCATATCTGAATATGAGACCTATTGAAGGAGCTATTTCTGCTGTACGTAGTTTAATTGGTATGGGGTTTGAGGTGTGGATTGCTACTAAACCTCCTACAGGAGTACCTCACGCCTATTCAGATAAGGCAGAATGGATTATGAATCACCTTCCAGAGCTTAAGAGACGTATCATCATTACACACGATAAAGGTTTATTAGGAGATGCTGATGATTTTCTTTGTGATGATCGTCCACATAAAGCTAACTGTGAAAAATTTCAAGGAATATTAATTCCATTTGTTGATGGGTATCATTGGCCAGATGCTTTGGATTATTTCAGGTTTGCTAAGACCATGAGAAGTTTATAATGAAAGATGATGAAATTATTTATGGTGCTGCTCGTGGAGCAGGCAAAACATGGATACTGTTTGAAGAAATGTTTTTAAAGATGAAATTCTGGAAAATCAAATCTCCTGTGATCCGTGAATATGCTAAGAGGCAACATCGGTTAGGGAATAAGTTACCTAGAGGTTGTCAATGAAAAAGAAACATTTGGAAATGTATATGGCTATTGCTGAAGCTGTGGCATCAACTAGTTCAGCTATTCGCCTTAAGGTAGGAGCAGTTGCAGTAAAAGGCAATATGGTTATTGGAACTGGTTACAATGGACTAGCGTCTGGAATAGATGGTGCTTGTGAAAATAAAATCTATATGAAAGGGGCTGGTGCTTGGTTAGATCCTAGTTTAATTGAAAAAGAATACCCATATACCTTTAATGGAGAACGCTATAAGTTAGAAACTCGCCCTGAAGTTCACCATGCCGAAAAGAACTTAATTATTAATTTGGCTAAGAGTACAGAGAGTAGTAATGGTTGTAGTATCTTCCTAACCCATAGCTGCTGTGCTGATTGTAGTAGAATGCTTTTAGATGCAGGTATTGAAAAACTTTACTACAGGAATGATTATAGAAGTGATGAAGGATTGAAATATTTAAAATCAAATAGTGTGGAGGTAATTAAATTATGACAGATTGTTTTTATAAACAACCACCAAGTAACGGTTTCTTTGGTAAAGCTCCTGTCATGTCAGAAGTTCAAAGACAAGAAGCAATTGATTACGGGAAACCATATTGTAAAAGAGACGGGGACATGAAATTAACTTTTTACTATTACAAAGATTGTTGGTACTTAACAGAATATGAGGAGATAAAGAATGACAGACGATACTAAAGACGAAGGTGTTAAACCACCAAAGAAGAGTAATGTAAAACCTTTACACAAAGGTATTGTAGTTGATAATAAGCCTGAACCTGTGTTTGTGGATAAGAATGTTGTAGATGAACTAGAAAGTCTCCTTAACGAATCTAAACAAGGAAATATTGTTGGGTTGGTTTACACGACAGCTAATAAAGATTATACTAGCGACTACAACATCGTAGGATCATTTCCAGTTCCTGATAGAACACAAAATGTGTTAAGAGTATTGGATGATGATTTCTATGAATTCATTACACGACCACTAATTTGTGGAACAGGAGATTTAGAGGAATATGATTGACCCCATCATTATCAATGGTAACGAAAAATGGTTAGATAAGCTTTGTGAGCTGTACCAAGGACAAACAATAATATTCAGGGATGCCACAGACAAGACATACACAAATGCTTTAATAGATTTATCCAGAAGTCGTAGCATGATAATTGGGGTTTATAACAATACCACTGACATTGGTAAAATATTTGAACGTAGGAAGAATAAGAGGATTAAAGAGTGAAAAAAGTAGGTGATTATGATTGGAGACAACTTTCAATATGGGATTTTAGTCCAAGACCCTGTATTGAGAAGTTTGTAAAAAGTAGTTGTGGTAAGCATGTATTTCATTATTATTTATTAAGGGTTGTAGAGATAACATCGCCCAATAGTTGGCGTAATGAAGTAGTAACATCTGTAGAAGGTGTACCAGAAGATATACTTAATTGGAAATGTCCTGAGTATAGGGTTAAACAATGACAACAGATAAACTATTCCACATAATTAGTCTTTTAGAGCTTGAAGTTGGATACTTACGTAATGTATACTGGCAATATAAAGCGAACATGAAGACAGAACAAGATCTTATTATAGCTTATAATAACTTCAGATCTCATATCAGTACGATATGTATGGGAGATGATTAAATAATTATCCATAGGAGGGTAAATGAAATACATAGTGGAACAAAAGAAGCTTGAATCGTTATTAGATAGTGAAGTGTGGGATCTACTGGCAGAACATAATGCTATCGTAGCTGGAGGAGCTATCACATCTCTATTTTGTAGTAGAGAGATAATGGACATTGATGTTTATTTTCGATCTGAAAGAGATCTGGTTAAGGTATTAGCTGCTATATTTAGCATTGAAAGTATTTCTGACCATGAGATAGGAAGTTTTTCTGTACATGTGTCAGGTTTAAGTCAACGTACAATTATCTGTTCTAACCAAGAGCAAATGATTCAATTCATGACATTCAAATACTTCCCAGATGTACAGGATATCTTCGATACATTTGATTTCACTGTGTGTATGGGAGCTTATGATTGTAAGACACAAGATTTCACATTACACCCAGAATTCTTTAAACACAATTCCCAGCGTTACCTTAAGTTCAACACAGGAACAGCTTTCCCTCTTATGAGCCTCATGCGTGTAGATAAATATAGGCAGAAAGGTTATGAGATTAGTAAAGCTGAATTACTTCGTGTAATCTTCTCTTGTATGCAATTAAACTTGAATTCTTGGGAAGAAGCTAAAGATCATATTGGTGGGATGTACGGATATGATATGTCTAAAGCTTTTGAGGAAGATAAAGACTTCACTCTAGTTGAGCTATCAGAACAGTTATCAACGCTTCAAGAACGTGGTACAGAGCTTTACACACCTATTGGCCATGCTAATAAAGGCTTCTGGGAAATTGCAGAAGAACTATTCTACCGTCCTGAAGAAATATTACCTGAACCAGAATTACCTGTGTTTGATGATGAGAAATATTTATACAAATGTGTACAATCAGATGGTACAAGTTATTATGGTTCCTCATATGGTAAAGTGGATTACATTGTAGGTAGTATTATTGATGTCCCAAGTGGTGGATTGTTTTTCCATAGCTCAAGTAAGAATCCTTATGTACAGGATGATAATTGGGTTGAGTGTGAATTATTAGAAGGTGCCTTTAGTTCAGAGTATGGTAATCAGAAGAGAGTAGTCCATGGTGGGAAGGTTAAAGTAATACGTAGATTTAAAGTTAATAGTAGCCGTAATAGTTGGAGTGAGCTACAGACGTGGATGTTTAGTAAATTTGGTAATGAGGAATAATAACATGGATAATACACAGAAAGTAGTTTGGTATAAAAGTGAAGATGGTATTTACGTAAGTAAACCTACATTCAACTACACTGGAAATAGGGATCGTATCAATGTAGCTTTAATAAACGATAAAGTACCAACGGATACTCATCTCTATGGCTGGCAATTTGTTGAAGGTGAAACAGAGCTTAAATCTTTAAAAGATAAGAAAACTGGCCCTATCTGCAATATCCGATATGAACTTATCAATCCAAGTTTAGCTGGTGATAAAATTCCTCTGGTGTTGACAGATAAACAAGTCAATGAAGAGGAAGATTGGGAAGATGATGATGAGCCTTACAGTTGGCATAATCCTGAATTTAATAGTTTAAGATCTTTATATGAACGTAAGTATGACAGAGAGCCAGCTTTCTTTGTAGAGGTTCCTTTTGAAGCTGAATATTTGGGAGAAATCCTTGCTGACAATGTTAACAACATAAGTAATGCAACTTACAAGATTAATCGTGGACATTACGCTAGTGATGGTTTTCAAGATATAAACATTAAAGATGTAGTTAAGTATTATGAATTAGAACAAATGTTAGTTTCAGATTTATTATTACATAATCGTCCTTGCTATCTCGATTCACCTACTACATACAAAATAGTTCGTAATTACATTAAAGATAATATCAACCCTAAAACAGCTATAGTATCTTCTGATTATGATTTCTGTTTTACTGTGGAAAAGAAGATATCAGTCAAGCCTTGGGTTAATCGTAGAGAGATTCTTACTAGTAGAGGTAAATCTTATCGTCCACTAAAGTTTACAAGCAGCAATGTGGAATACAAGAAAATTAAAGTATTTGAAATGACTAATTCTAAAGATAAGTATCAAGGCTATAGTGTTATTGATGGATTCAAAGGAGATAATCTAAAGAATTTGATTGACAATATTAAACTCTTCTTAGATGAATTATTAGAATTCATTAATCAGGAAGTATCAGAATGTGAACACTGTAAAGGTACTGGTCACTTAGTGATGGATACTTTTGATAAGAATAAGCGTACTCAAGATGATTAAGTTGATTATTGCTGGAGGTAGAAACTTTGATGACTATGCTCTCCTAAGAACTACTCTTGACAACTTACTCTCTAAGACAGATTATAGAGATTGTACAATTATATCAGGTTGTGCTAAGGGAGCAGATCGTTTAGGGGAGAGGTATGCTCACGATTACCTTATGGAAATCTGGAAGATGCCTGCTGACTGGAATACCCATGGTAAGGCTGCTGGGTACATTAGAAATAAAGAAATGGCTGAAGTAGCAACCCATTGTGTATGTTTCTGGGATGGTGACTCTAAAGGCACTAAACACATGATTGACTTAGCTAAACAATATAATTTAATATTGAGGGTGATTATGTATGACTAAATTCCCAATGAAGAAACCTAAGTTTAAAACAGGATACTATGCTAAGAAGTATAGAAAAGCTAAAAGCTTATATTCTCCAAGCTGTGATTTTTCATCAAAGTCTTCTAGTACTAAGAATACCTTCATGCCCTCTCAATGTATAGGAGATTGATGTGGAAATCTGCACTGACTACTATCCTAGGAATCTCCCTAAAGGAGATAGGGAGAATAATGATTGTACAATAATAGCTTTTGCTAAAGTGTTTAATGTAGATTATAAAATTGTATCTGATCATTTGTTGAAGTTTGGCAAGAAGAGAAACAGAGGTATGACATACACTCAGATTGTTGCTTTCCTTGAAACTCTCACTAAGTTTAAAGCAATCCCTGTTAAAGGTAGATTACCAAAGTTACAATGTAAGAAGTTCATTCAACAAAACCCTACAGGAACTTACTTCGTAACTTATAATACACATGCTCTTGCTATTATTGATGGTATCCTGTATGATCATAGTGATACAACTAGACGATTTATTGAAAACGCTTGGAGGATAGAAAAGATATGAGCAGCATATATAACTTTGTAGTAGAACTACAAGATCTTTGTAATAAATATGAATTAGAACTTAAAGCAGACAGAGAAGAAAATATTGGTATTTATCCTCAAGATAAACCTATGGTGTTGGGTACTCAAACCTACACTTGGGGTAAAACTATTTATGTTGATATTGTAAAAATGGATGATGCAGATGAGTAATTTTAAACCACAATGGTTCTCAGACGATAGTATTATTGAACAAAACATAGTTCCTATTATCAATAAAGAAGGGAATGAAGACTTTGGTGTGTCACTTACAGTGACGACAGGGTATGCTTGTGTAGAAGTAGTGTTAGACTATAATGAGCTTAGGAATATAATGAAATATTTTGATGATGTAGCTTTTGATCAGTATGAGGAAGATGTTTATGAGTGATTTTGAGGGTGCTGTAGCCATTAGTAAAGAAGTGGCTAGTGTTGCTATGGAGAAGTATAAAGAAGCTTACACACAGTCTGAAGAGGCTTTAAATGCTATCATAGAAGAACAGCAAGGAATAAAGAAAAGAGTATTCTCTCACTGGCGCTGGTTAGTTCCTATAGATAAGTGGACTTTAGCTGTTCGAAAGCATGTCGGCAGTTGGTACTTCAGTTACCATCATGTAGCATTGTCTGAATTTGGTTTAGCTTACGAAGATTATAAAATATTAGACAGCTTAAGTGTTTCTCTTGATATTCGATCTATGTTAGATATATCTTGTGGAGATAAATTATTATTTAGTCTTGAACAAGCTAAGTTTATAGAAGAATGGAGTAATAAATGAGTGAAATAAACTTCGGTAAATATAATGACTTCTTTGTTGAGGATAAAGTTGACCCATCTGGAGACTTGGAGATAGGAATACCAGAACATCAATCTGAATACGTAGTTCACAGTTGGCTTAATAAGGTATCAGCTTTGGAGTTGATTATTCACTTAAATAAAGTATTTGATTTAGGGATAAAAATAGATGAGTGATATACCCAAATGTATATGCCCTGTTAACACTCCAGAGCTGTATTATCACTTTCCAAAGTGTCCTTACAAAGTTTACATGATTGCAATTAAGAAAGAGGATAAAGAATAAATGATTGAAGAACTAATACAACGAATAGAAAAGCTTGAAGCTCAAGTATCTCTTTTGAATGGAATGAGTAGTGTGATTGATAAATCTGGACCTAACCATTTGATGCAGGGAACTACAACATCTCCTAGTTTAGGGTATAACTCAGAGTTAACAGGTAGTAATTTTAGAAATGTAGATTTCAATGAAAAGTTAAGAGCTGCTGCTGAAGCGTTTAGAGATAACTATCGATTGGATTGTGTAGGGAGTGATAGTGGAATAGGTAAAGCTAATATTGAAACTAAGGAGAATAAATAATGGTAGACACATATGGTATTATGATGGAGAAAGACAATTGGGGAGATTGGGTTCAGAAGACTGACTATGAAGCTCTAGAACATGAAAATGATACTCTTCAGAAGAGAATAGAGGAACTTGAAGAAACTATAGAAGATCTCTTTGAAAGGTTACAAGAATATGAATAATCCACAACGTGTAGTATGTGCTGCAAACAGAAACTCAAAAGGTCTAATAATTTGTGGGGCTAGACATTGGGATGATATTATGTGTACTGTAGTAGATGCATTAAGTGTCAGTGACTTAGACTGGGAACAAGGGTTTATCGATAATTATGGTAAATTCTTAACCAGAGAAGAAGCTAGTGTCATAGCTGTGGAACAGGACCAGTTGAAGGGTTATTATAAAGATTGCCCTACTGGATATTTATTTAGTGAACATTTGTATTAGGAGATAAAGTGACTAGAACCAACTGTAGACGTACACGTTATAGACGTAGTGTAAGACAGATGAGTCTACTAGACGGAGCTTTCTTCCGTAAGGTAGACTTCAAATATGATGGGCAAAAGGTTTACAAGCTTCAATACACTAGTAAGTGGAAAATAAGAGATACTCATTATAGAGATGGGTTAAAGTGGCAAACAGCTAAAAGAATTGGAAGGTGATATGAATAAAGAAATATTAGAGCGTATAGAAATTATTCAAGAGGTTTACCCTAACACAGTTATGAACACCATATACCAAGCAGTGTGTGCCCACCTGTATGATTATACAGATGATAAATTCACAGAAATATCTGATGAAGAACTATTGGCTTGTTTAAAAGCTGAAATACATACAATAATGAATGGGTGAGATATGACTAGTCTATGTAAACACCCAGACAAGAACCATAAGCTATGCTCAGGAGGGTGTGAGAAGGAATGTCAACGTATGAAAAGAGAACCTATCTTGTGGGGAACTATCCTAAAGGATAAGAAAGATATTAAAGTAACATTTGGAAAGAAGGAGATAAAGAGTGACTAAGAAACAACTATTAAAAAGAATAAGGGATATAACATACAAACATTTCCATGATTCAGATGGGATAGAAAAACTACTCAGAAAGAATCCTGAGTTGGGCATACCCAAAGACTGTATGGTATTTCTAGACTCAGTCAAGATTGCAGAAGAAGTGTACAGTTTATTTAAGAAACAGGTAAGTGAGGAAGGGAAGTGAGTAAATATTTAAGTAGAGAAACAAGAAACAAACTAAAAGAAAGATTTGATATATCTAGAGCTGGCTATGTATACACATCCCCAACAACTGGTAAAGAAATTGTTGTAAGGGCAGAAGACCTACATGATCTACATGATTTTCTAGTATTCACCTCAACCAAAGAATACCATGAATGGGTTAAAATGAAACTAATGGATCTCAGTAATGACAGACTTCGATGAACTCCCAGAAGAGATAGTACAAGCCCACATAGATGGGTTAGAGTACCACATGAAGCAGGGATTGATATCACGTAAACAACTAGAATATATTAACTCTGTATCTAAACGTAAGCTTAATGAGTTACTGTCAGAAGACAATACCAAAGAGTACTTAAACAAGGAACAAGGCAGTAAAGCCTATACCAAGATCTTAGAGACAGGGATAACAGCACAGGAAGCATTAGAGTATGTAGCTGAGTATTATGGTAAAGACATAGAGTGGGTAGAAGAGGTAAAGAACAACAACTACATCCATGCTAAACAAGTATTCATAGACCATCAAGAACATGATGTACAGAAGGCTATGAAGCAAGATGGTACACTACGTCCTAAAGCTTTAAAGACAAGCAAAACACCTAATAGTCAACTCAGGGAGCTACATGCTCAGCGTAAGCTGCATAGCACTTTGAATGACTTGAAGAGTACCACTACAAATCTATCTACAGAAGTAGAAGATTTACAAGCTAAATCTGTTATCACTGATTCTAATGTAGATTTGGTAATGAACATACTAGATGTAGACCAACTCTCTCTGAAAGAGAAGGCCAGTAAGCTCAAAGCTCATGGCTTTACTCAGACCAAAATATCTACCTACTTAGGAGTTACTACACGTACCCTAAAGAGATGGTGGAAAGATATCTAATTAAGAATTATTCTTATATGTCCCCTTTTTGTCACCTTCATTGGTGACTTTTCTCTTCTTTATAAAGGAAAATTTATATTTCCTGCTAATCCCTTTCCCCATATTTTATAATCCCCCTATAAAAACACACCTTAGTATTATGTATCTATGAAATATCTGTAGGTAGGAATATCTTATAACGGAGTTATAGACAGTAATTAGTACAGCAAATACACCCCCTTGGGATACCAAGATAACGAGACTTGGTGCTTATGTTACGTAATTCTAATACTATCAATATCTTAAGTCCGTGAGGACTAGTGTTTAACAAGGTCCCCCACCGACCTATTGTTCTCTCCGAGCTTATTGAAATATCTACCACATCTCACAATCATTGTCAATAGTATAATCGATAATAAATAACTATTCTACAGCGTAGCTGTAATAGGATATGACTATCATCACTGTAAGTGATACATAAGTACATATAAGAGTAGTAGAGAGATAAATAAACAATAAAGAATGATAAGATGATAGAGATAAGAGATATACATTATATACGTGTTCCATGTCATAAGCTATGCTTATGTGCGTGTTCACAGTCTACGACTGTTTCACGTGGAACAATAGACTGTGATAGAGTATTAATAGTATAGCTTACGCTATAGGGTGAGTGTTGTTGGTTTAACAACCAAGGGATGAATAGATATAACCATAGGGTGTATGTACGCTATCGCATAAAATTGTACTATTCTTAGCAGTAATACTATCTATAGCGTAGCTATAATAAGTTATTGATTACTAAAGTAATAATGTATATTCGTAGCTACGCTACATATAGGTGCTATCTTGTGTTTACACACAACATGTAGTGCTATTATTGATTAGTTTATTTATGTATTTCCTTACAATAATCAATGGATATAATAAATGTTATAAGCATAGCTTATGATAGATGTTAATAGTCTAAGCTACGCTTAAATAAAGCTTGCACTAAGGTACAGATAAGACTAATATAAGTACATACAAGAGACAAACAACAAACAAAGGCAAAGCAAATGAAAAGGTTCTTAGTGTATGCCATCATCATTGGAACAATAGGAAATGTTATGTTGTCTAGTGCATCAAACTCTACTGTAATGAACTCCACAGCTGTTAAACTCTCTCAATTAGGTGAATAAGATGAACGACATTAAATACATTGAAATACAGTTTTTAGTTAAGGTTAACAAACCTAAGATTAAAATTACTTTGGTTAATCTTATGAGTCGTGATGATGCACTCTTTATTGCTGATCAGGTTAAGTTAGATAAATCAGTATTTAGTGTTACCTGTTGGACTGAAAAGAATACTTTTATCTAGTAAATAGTTGTTGACAGTAGCCAATAGTAAGCCTAGAATGTACCACATAGGGAGACAATAAAGTCTCTCACAAACAAGAGATAATCATCATGTTTATAGCAATCTGTGTAATCACTGTGTTAATGTTGGTTGTTGGTGTAGCTTCTGAATGTGAGGTGTTTTAATTATGACTACAGAATCTAAAGAAAGAATGTATAAAGTAGGTTACTATTGTTCGCCTAAAAGTGTATCATTCTTTATAAACATGGGTTTTAGAGTGGATGAAAGCACTTTAGCAGTGTATCAAGATGAACTAAAGCCTATGACCCACAAAGAAGCCTGTACCTTTAAATCTAAGATGATGAAACCATCTAACCATTTTCTTTATGAGGTGTAACATGAACATTATCCGTGTAACATTTAATGACGGTTCAAGCCATGAACAGCCATACACCCTTGAAGTGGTGGCTATGTGGGTAAAGGTTAATAACCTAATGGCTGAACAGAAAGAATTCCCTGAACCACATATTAAACTGATTGAGATATTCTAATGGAAAGCTTCTTACTTGTTCTTACCTTATGTGGTAGCCTTCATGATGGAGGCAATAGCTGTGAGCAGTTTATAGTAGGTACAGATCAATCACAAATAGAATGTCTATCCACTATCAAGGCTGTCCATAATAATACCTCAACACGCGTTAAAACGCTTATAGATGATGCTACTAACGACTGGTTTGCTACTATAAATACTAGCTCTCTTGAATGTATTGAAGAAGATAAAGATTAATTACATTATTCATTAAATAATTGTTGACAATAGAATACAGTAGGTCTAGAATTCAAATCATAAGGTGAGCAGTTAGCGAACCTAACCACAAATAGGTGATTAAGATGTCTAAGATTGATAAAGAACTTGTAAACGAACTTGGTGAACTCCTAAACGCAAAGATCCCTTTAAGTACTTTATCATTGGCCGTTGATCGTTACAAACTCAATAACTTAAGTGAAGAAAGGTTCCTTTGGGATTGCTTATGGGCTGTGCCTACTGTAATAAGTAAACCTTGGTTCAATAAAGTTTATGCACTTGATTGTAAAGATACCCATATCACTACAGCCTTAAAAGCTTGGTTTAAAACTACTGGTTTAACATACTAATCAATCACTAAGTTAAACTGTGCGTATTATCATTCAATTAAATAAGGTGATTAAAGTGATCAATTCAATGTTTATTTACCCAATGGCTACAGTCTTTGTTATTGTTATAGTGTGTGGTATTGTAGGGGTTGTTATGTCAAGTTATAACCACCGTGATGAGGACTTTTAATCATGTTTCTATCTATCATCCTCCCTTGTGTTGCTATCGCTCTTTGTGGAGCTGTTGTAACATTAGCTCTGTTAACTTTCTTTTGTTCTTATTTGTTGTCTAATAAATAATATTCTTATAACATCTTAGTATAAGAAATAATGAATAATTGCTTTACATTGTCATTAAGTAAGTCTAATATACATACATGAGCTAGGGGATGAGCCTACTAGCAAACCCAAAGAGAATCGAGATTATGAAAAACATCACTGAACACAAAGGAACCCTGTACATTGTTGAGCGTTTGAAATCAAGTGTTAATGGTAACCCTCGTTATAGTTGTTTGTTAGTAATGGATGGTACAGAATCTATTGCTTTTAAAACTGGTGTTGATAGTAGTTTTGGGTACTCAATCACTAACTACCGTGATAAAGAAGTTGTTGTAAGTCTTGGTACTGTACGTAATCAAACTACCCTTAATGATATTAAACTAGCTTAGGTGATACCATGCAAGCAAAAGTTTGGGTTGATATTAGAAAAGGTAGAAAAATAGCCTGTTCTGATAAAATCGTAGTCGGTAAACTTATGGAGCTTATGTTAAGAGAAAACTCCGAGACTGATTACCAATTGGGATTAATTGAGCTTAGAAAGGGTTCATCTTTTAATTTCAAGTGTGAAGGTTATTCTGTTACCGTTAAACCACTACATAATTATGTAGATCATTATTAAATCTTAATCAGGAACTAAACAAAATGAACACATTTGCTAACGTAACAAACATCCGTAAGAACACAGTAAGTGCTTATAAAATTATCTCTATGTTCAACCTTATAGGTGCATTAGAAAAAGCCTACGTAGTGGCCTGTAATAGCCTTAGAACAGCGAATAAGATTAAGGATATAACATTGTCTAAGTTTGCCCGTGGTCGTGCTCTAAAGCTTATTCATGCAATCCGTACTGAGTTAAAGAAGTATTGCAGTAAAGGTTTTAGTTTGCTAGAATCTATTGCATATCGTGGTGTACTTCTGCCGAAGCTCTAATCCTCCTTACAGTCGTTTTAGTATTGTTAATAAAATTTAATAGGTAATATCATGATCTTTAATAATGTAGTATTGACCAGCGAAACAATAGAATCGACTAAACAATGGTTTATTAACAATGCTAAAGCCTGTATAGCTGAAGCTGTTAGTGGTGAAGTCTTTGTCAATGATTTAGAAAGCTATATTGATAGTCAGAACAGACGTATTAAAGACTTTGAAGCTAATTTGAATCAGAATAACTTCACATTTATGCAAAGAGCTTATTTCCATCAAACTGGCCATGATGTGGCCCTATTACATTTATAGGTGATTTTATGTTAAATTCAAAAGATGAGTTAATAGGTTTTGTTAAAGGGTTTAGCTGTAAAGAGTCGGCATTTGACGCAATGAAGTTAGTACATGTTGCCGAACCTTTGGCGGAATGGTTTTATAATACATATTCTTTACGAAATAAAAACAAGAGTCAGAAAGAAGCATTTTTTGATTTTTATGAAGAGAACATTGTTATACGGTAAAAGGTTCTTATAAAGATTTAATCTAAATAAATGTTGTAATTTACTTGCATACACTCTTAGTATCCCTTATACTAATCACAACAAAGCAAGAAACACTTAATTAATTACTAACCTAGGAATAAAGATCATGACTACACTACTTCAAGCCTGTAAAGAAATCGTTAAAAACTCAATAAATTATGATGGGTATGAGAAAGGAACTATTAAAGATATTTACTATGTGGAGTATGGCCACAATGGAATCAATCAAAAAGCTTGTGAAAGCTATTTGAGAGGATTACCTAGTGTTTGTACAGTTCCTTTTGCTGATTATGAAATCCTTGAAGTGTTAAAATCAAAAGGTGTTAGTCGTAAAGGTGTAAATGCTCAAGATCGATTGATTGATGATTATTGGGAAGCGTGTGGGTATGCATTTTATAAACTGTTGGGGAATTAATCATGAAACAACAAATGACTAAACAAGCGAAAGAAGCTCACAAGAAACTACGCAAGTCTCGTAGAATATCTCGTGGTAAGCAATGGCAATCGGTGGCTTAATATGAACTTACCAAAACTTGCAGGTGATAAAGATCAACCATCCCGCTCAGTACAGGTTTTATTCCTTGTAGGTGTGAATATTAAGCAAGGGTTTTACTTTTACAATTGTAATAAATTTTGCACTATTCATCACCTTATCATGGATTCTTATTATTGTGATCAAGTTATTGAATGGTGGCCAATGCCTGAACTTGGAACAGGAAATAAAATAATATGAAATTACTATCCATTGAAGAAGCTGACAAACTTATCTGTAAAGCTTGGCAAGATGTGCATAAATATGGTCTAGGGCAATATAGGTTTGGTCAATCATTGTCTAATCTATTACCAAATTGTATTAATGAACATCTATTATATACAGAGAATGACTTCTATTATTGTATTGATTCCGATAAAGTGACAGAGTTATTCTACAAACATTGTGTTGAATCCACTGAGGGATAGTATTATGCCAATGACTAAAGAAGAAGAAAACGAACTAAATGCTAAAGTGCAAGCTAGTTTAACTAAATCAAGAAACTTTTCATCTAATTGTAAAGATGTTGAAGTTAATGCAGAAAAGCTATTTAGATTAGGCGCTAGTCTATACGAAACTGGTAGTACCATACTAGCTGAAAAGCTATATACAATCTCTGATAATCTCTTACATTCAATTGAGGAAATTAGAAATTACGATAGGCAAATTACAAATGAACGTTATCAAGATGCTATGCAATCTAGTAACAATATGATTCGAGCAGCTTTAGCTGTTTGTTCTAAGTAATAACAGCCCCGCAAGGGGCCATCCTTCCTTCCTAAATACGTCTACATTCAATTCTATTGCCTCCCCTATACCCTAGTATTCCTTTCTATATCCTTCCTGTAATCGCTTCCTATTAAGTCTAACTAATATCTCTGGAGTTTACACTATTAGTAATCTATGGTATTTATCGCCGTATCTTCTTATATATATCTAAACTAGGACATACTTTCTATTGTTATTCTAAAATAGTATTTGTGTTTAATCTAACATAAGCCTAATATAAGTACATCAAGAACGTAAACATAAACAAACAGGTGATTAAATGATTAAAGTTCATGGAGATAGTTTAAATGAATGCGTAGACACATTTATCAAACTCATCCCTTATAAATCCTATGAATATAGTGGAAAATGGTTTATTGCTTATTTAAACGGTCAAGGTTATGGCTCGCAGTACATGAAAACACTTAAAAACAAAGCTTTAAAACTTAATATAGAAACTTTTCAAGTGGTTACTGTAGGTAAATCTAAATGAGTGAAAGTTATCAAGAACTTGAATTCCATAGAATGGTCGATGATGCTAAGCTCCACGACTGGCCTAATAGTAATTGCCCCTTATTAGAGGATGAAGCTATTATATGGGCAAGCGATGAGATAAAACAATTGAGAATACGAGTTGCAAGTTTAGAAGAAAAATGTAAACTTCACAATATACCAACTGGAGTAATGATTTATGAATAAGATTAAACCTTTATCTTTTCTCCCTAATCAAGATAGTTTTGAATTTGTTGGTATCAAGAAAGATGATGTAGAAATAGATTGCAAAGTTATTTTCAGTCTTGAAGGGCAGCATATTGTTGTTAATCGTTACACTAACGAAAGAATATTCAACCAATTAAAAGGCTGGAAATAATTATGTCAAGAGAGCAGTCATTAATACAACGTAACAGGGAGCTAACAAAGCTCTTATCAAAAGCTAATGTAGAATTAAAGCTTTTGATTATGCACTCTACTCACGGTAAGATCGAGCCAGAATATTTACAGATAGCTAAAGATTTAACAGAAGTAATTAACCAATCATTAAACATTATCGAGGCTTAATATCATGCAAAAGACAATCGTAAACAATTCAGGTTCTAAAGTTGGAATATTCTACCCCATCACATGTAAACTAGTATTAGAATCAGGTAAAGTTTTAAAGATGGATAAATCAACCTTCCTTTCATATTGTGATGATATGGAATGGAAAACACTTTAACTAATCATAGGATAAACTAAAATGAAATACATAATCTTAATATTAACACTCTTATCTTTCCCTGCTTTCGCTTATGATAGTTATGACTGGAAGAATGAGCCAGACTATACACCTTATTTAAAACTTAGTGTTGGTAGAGTTATAAACCAACCTGATGATATCACTAACAGTAAAACTAAAGAGAGAATTCCTTTATTCCAAGGGGATAACTTTAACTATTCTATAGAAATGGGAATTAGTGTTAAGAAGGATGATTCTAACAAAGAATTTAGATTAGGTTTAGGGATAACAGACTTACTTAATCAAGGTGACAGCTCTAAATATATGTCACCCTATAAAGTTGAGGTATTTGGAGATCATGTTATAAATTATAGTAAGGGATACTTTACTTCTATTGGTGTAGGGTATAAAATAGCTTGTGATAGTAGAGTAGTTAGTAAAGCTAGAGATCCAGACTTTCTAACAGAAGAAGAATACTTCAAGATTAATGAGGGATACTTAGGGAAGATAACAGCTAGGTTTAGTATAGGTAGGAATTTCAAACATTACACTTTATCTTTAGACCACCATTCTCAATATTTTACAGGAAAACCTGTTAATAATGAATGGGAATACCATGTAACTAGTTTTAATATATCTAAAACATTTTAAGGGGAAATGTATGAGTAACTCACACAATATAATTGATTTGATGAATGAATGTCAAAAATGGAAAGATGAATGTCAAACTCTTAATTTACTTATTTCAGATCAAAGAAAGGAATTAGTGAGAGTTAATGGTTTAAGAAAAGAAGCAGAATCAAAGCTTGCTGAGTATAAACAAGACCTTTATTTTGCAGAAAAAGATATAGAGGAACTAAAGAAATCGCAACCAATCGCCAATAATAGCGAGCCTTTTGGATGGTTTAGCAATCAAGGAGACTTTACCCGAAACGAAAACACGGTAAAAGAATGGCGCAACGTAGATTGGAAACCGCTTTACGAACACCGCGAGCCAGAAACCAACGATCAGTATGCAATTGGGTTTAATGACGGGTATAAAGCAGGAGATGAGGGTGACTGCGAATTGTTGGCGCACGTATTGGCTCATTCAAATATGGATGACTACACGCCTAAACAAGCCACCCCAAATAAGGCAGAAGTGGGACAGATTATTAACAAAGTTGCTGAATTTGTAGAAGTTCAAGAGAACGGGCCGTTTGATGTAAAAGTATTAGCCACTGCTATTCGTGCGAATTTAAAGTACGGAGACTTCTTTAAAGATTTACTCCCACCGCTAAAGGGTGATGACAAATGAAACATTTAACCTTATTTCTGTGTTGTATTTTATTAAATGGATGCATGCGAGCAGGAACTCATCCATTAGAAATAGAGAAAGCTAGTAAGCTTTGTGAGAGTAATGGTGGGTTGTATTCTTTATATGGTTCTTCTATGTGGAGGCCTACGGAAGTTAATTGTAAAAATGGGGCGAGGTTTATATTACAATCTTCGCAAGTTGTTGAACCATAAAAATTAACTAAAAAGGAGGTATTATGGACATCTTAAAGGATAATGAAGATGTGGACAAGTACATACAAGGCGATGATATATTATTTGAGGAATGGTGGATAAGAAGATCACCTTTCTTTAATGCAGGTATAAGGAAAGAAGTGGTATTTAAAAGATGGAAGACTATCAAAAACAAGCTAGATAGGTTTATAGAGCAAGATAAGGCTTAGGGTATACTCAGCTATTGGTTTTAGGTTAAAGTGGCTGTAAGAGCGATTTAGGACGTATAGAATTGATTGGAGAATATCATGCAAAGAAGTAAGTTTAATATGTTGTTTAATTAAATTAACTATTTTCTTTACAAGCTATACTAAGTGGTGTATATTCAGTTCATACAAGCAACCAACACAAGGTAACAAGATATGCCAAATGCACAAACAGCTTACTACACAACCAATCACAATCCTAAAGTGATTAGTGATAACCTTGATGAAGTGAGATATGACGAAGAAAACATGGTGTTGTATGTTAAGTTCAACCATAACGGTGTGTGTGCTAAGTATATGGGTGTAACTAAAGAATACTATGATGGGATGATGGCTGCACCAAGTGCCGGAACATTCTTCTATCATAATATTCGTCAAAGTTTCCCTTTTAAATACATTACAGAGATTAAATCCTTTAAGAAAGGAGAAGATATTCTTAGTGATATATCGTTAGCTCATAGAAAGCTTAATGAATTAGATGCAGCTGAAAAGAAAGCTCAAGCACAACTAAAGAAAGGGATTATAGATCAGGATAAGTTTGACACAACATTAGAGGTGATTAATGGACTTAGGAAGAGGGCTGGAGACGCTTTAGATAGAGAGATGGGGGTTTATGTATCCCCTGCTGCAAAACGTCGTGAGGAGAAGCTCAGAGAGAAAGAGCTACAACAGAATTTAGCTATACAGTTAGCTATTTTAGAGCAGAAGAAAGAGATTAAAGTTTATAATCTCAAGAAGATTGGGATGGGGGTTTTAATAGCGGCTACTGTAGTGTTTACATTTAGTCACATTTTAGTAGGTTTAATTGTATTGGGTATTCTTATACCAAAATTTAAGGAGATTAGATAATGAATTGTTTTAATACACTAACTTGCAATTGGTCTTTTGGTATGATTGGGGAGCAAGCAAAAGAAGCTATAGAACTGGCTAAACTAACCAAAAGAACTATTGAGTTTACATTTAATGAATGCCAAATTATAGTTACTGAATCTGACACACTTGCTACTATTGGTGAGCAGTACCATAATAAACTGAGGACTAATAGAGATGCTAACTAGAAAAGAATTAACAGCTTGGACTGATGCACTAAGAGCTAATCCAGAGCAACAGCTAACGGGGAGATTGACAAATTGTGATAATACCCGTTTTTGTTGTCTCGGAAAGTTATGTCAAGTTATGGGGCTAGTACCTACTCAAGTTCCTATTCCATTCAGCGAGTCTTTTAATTTAGGATACGGAAATCAATACTCAATCTTACCATCTGAGATGGAAGTATTTGGTGATTATAGAGGGGAATTCTGTGCACTACATATGCCAAACTTAGGAGAATACCATTCAGCAGCTTGTGCTAATGATGATGGAGTATCATGGTTAGAAATAGCAGATCATTTTGATAAATACTACCCGTGTAGTGATGATAAACAATTAGAGGTAGGTGTATGAAAATATCAGGTTACTTAGCAATACTTACAGTGATATTTATAGTATTCACTTCTGTATGTGCTGAATTAGATTTAGTACCTTTAGGGTGGGGAATGGGAACTATATCTGTATTTTGTTCTGTATGTTGTTTAGTTAAATACTTGGGTAATGAATAATGGATACAAAAGTTATTGGTGATACTATGACAGTAGGCAACAGATTAATTAAAATACAATTACCTATTTTGAAACATGGTTACACTTGGGCATTGTGGTATAACCCTACAGAAATACATGTAGGAGATAAAACTAACATAACGGGAGTAAGTGGTATAGGGTGTAATTGTTCAACATTGCAAGAGACTAAAGATTATGCAATCAGTATATTGAAGTCTTATATAGAAATATTAGAGAATTACACAGAAGAGAATGTTATTTACGATAACGTGGGGAGACCCAACTTTTAAGGAGGTGTTATGAAAATTATTATTAGTTTAATATTGATGTTAGGCTTATCTGGATGTCAACCAACTATGACCAATGATGAGATAATTGCAGAGAAAGATAAATGCTTAAAGGGTGGGATGAGTTACACTATTCATTTAAACGGTCTTAATATGAAAGTTAATCGAGTTCAGTGTACTTATCCTAGTGGGAAAGACATAAAATGATATTTGGTAAAACAACAGAACAAATGGAAGCAGAAGTACAGGAATACCTCAGAGAGTTACAAAAAGGATATATTTGGTTTGCTTGGTATCCTGTTCAATTAGATAATGGTAGATGGATTTGGTTAGAGAAGGTTAGAGTATTTCCTCCTGTATACCAATCTTATGATAAGTTAATTTTATTAAGCCTTCCACCAAACAGATACACCTTACCAAATTAATATGAACCGCCCTTACTAAACCATTTATCTCCCTTATACTGGACTAATGGAAGGGACTCAGGGAGGAATACAGTTTCTTGTTTACTTTGACAGATAGAGCAAGTAGGATGTGATTCAGATATCCTATGAGATACTTCAGTGATTGTATTGTGATTAGAGCAGGTAGGTAGGGTACAGCGGATGTTGTATGTAATCATGTTAGTATGAATCTTAATGTTATTAGTTAGTATTATATAACTGTCCTTTGGTGAGTAAATTCTGGATAGAACTTCCCTATAGATCTCCATACCCCATAAGGAGCCTAAGAAGAACTATAAGTTAAATCCTCAGAATCTACTACCTAAGACATCTGTCCTTTGGAGCCGCAATATTCTCTGCACTACAGGCAGCATACAATTAAGTATGGGATAAGATAATAGACAGCTAATCTACATCTCGTGATGTGCTTCCGCTTTAGCCAGCGTCATAGCCCTGTCACATCAACTCATCTAAGAGCAACTTCCTCAGGTTGAACATGCCTTCTTTGTTCTACTATTGGTACAGAAGAGGTTATCCCAGAAAACTCCCAATAGACAACTAAATCTTTAGTCATACATCTATGTTACCACGACAATTCAATTCTGTCTATTAGTATTTAACTATCAAGTCAATAGTTTTAATTAATAATACCATTAATCCCCATATAACCATTATGACTATAACCTATAACTATTCAATCTAAAAGATAGTGATCTTTTTGTTGACGTATGTTTACGTTCTACATAGAATGGCTTCCAACAGAGCAAGACACTATTTAGCGTAACTACACAAACAGATATAACTAAATAGTGTTTTGAGTTGAAGGATTTAGTTAATAGGATATATAAGTTACAAGGGATAAGCTTACGCTTATAACACATAACACCAAGGAATGTGAGACTAATTAAGAACCATTAATTTGAAATTATTAGGAGATTCATTATGAACGTAATCGCAAGTAATATTGTAAACAATAAGCCATGGTCTGGGTTAGGAGCTAAGATTGATCCTAGAGATAGTTTAGAGACAGCACTAGAGAAAGCAGAATTAGATTGGACTGCTAAAAGAACTCAAGTGTTATTCAATGTAGATAACAATCTTAAGTTAGGTAGTAGTCAAGTGTTGTATCGTTCTGATAACTGTTTCCAATTAGGGATAGTAACAGATAAATACAATATTGTTCAACCTAGTGAAGTTATTCAAGGTTATAGAGATTTAGCAGCATTGAAGAACTGGCCACTAGAATATATGGGAATCTTGGATGGTGGTAGACGTATCTGGGCTTTAGCTAGAACAGATCGAACCACAGGAATAAAAGATAGTGAGATGACTACTTATCTACTCCTTACCACTACATATGATGGCTCTAGTGGAACGATTGGTAAGTTTATGAATCTCTCTAAGGATTGCACCAGTATTAGTCTAGCTGTAGCTGATAACCTTGCTTATGCTAAATTTAGTGTGAATCATAAAACTGTATTCGATGCAGATAAGCTATCCCAGAAACTAAACTTGATAGATAAAGCAGGTAAGAACTTTGATGAATATGTCAATGTATTAGCTAAGAAGAAGTTATCTGGTGCTCAAGTAGGAAGATTCTTGATTGATCATTTTGAAGGAAAGAATGTAGAGGTTGATAAACTATCATCAAGACAAGCTAATATCCTTAAGGGATTGGTAGAGAATTTCGATAGTCATACAGAAACATCAATGAGAGGAACAGCTTTAGGACTTGTTAAAACCATAGCCCAACATGTAGACTACAATGTAGGAAGAAACGTCAACAATCGTATGAGAGCTGCTTGGTTTGGATTAGGGGATAAACTTAAAGTTGACAGCTTTAATAATCTCCTTAAAATGGCCTAACACTTAACTTAATATTAGATGAGGTATTCCATATGTCAAATGTACAATGTTCGTCCTGCAAACAACACAAGAAACAAGAGAACTTTACATCGCTTACTTTACAATCAGAGGCTCCAGTATGTAATGCATGTGATCTGAAGATGTTGCAACGTAGACTAGAAGGATTTGATAGAAAGATAATTTCCTTAAAGCAACAACAGAGAGTGATTAAGGAAGTAGCCAAGCTTAGTGACAAACCTGTCGTAAAAGAAAAGAAACAGACATCACTAGGGTTCTTATCCAACCTCCTATCAAACGCCCACTAAAAGGGCGTTTTTCTTTTATGGAGAGTTAATTACCAAACATTTAGTTATATTTAAAAACACCTTTTATATGAATCCTTATACGAAAAGAATCTTTGCTATGTTATGTAGCACACATTATAATAGATTCTTAAACAATCACTACAAAGGTGCAAAAATATATGATAAACACTCTCAAAGCCCCACTGCAAATAATACTCATAGGGCTGAGGAAGGTAGGAGTTCTAAAACCTTTATTATGTAGATATTGGAATTGGAGGGTACAACGTAATTTATCTATGTTGAAAGAATTAGAAGAGTTACAATCATGTCTAAGAAATCATCCTTCACGTGATAAAAAAGATTGCCTTAAAGTAGAGAGTCTGATAAACTGCTTACATCATGCAAATTCCAGTGCCTATATGGAATTGTTTAAACTTAACGGAGTGGGAGGTGTCGTATGAATTATAAATTTGGTGAACTAAACGATGCACCTATAGAATTTGGATCTTCTTTAGGTGTTAAATTTAGCTGTGATAGGGGCGATTTAAGGAATACTGTAGAAGTGAGAGTACCTTTATGGGTCCATGAAAATAGAACTTCTGAAGGACTACATAAGATTCTAACCTCATCTTATTTTGAATTTGCATATTGGCACGCTATCAACATTCACCCAGTCCTTAACGGATTTAGAGGTTTTGATACTATTAGGTTTGAACAATACCTTTGTGACTATTAGGAGATTATATGAAGACTAAATATTATTGGAAAGAACTAACAGAAGATGGATTGTTAAGAAATGCCACTTATTGTAATCCTCCTTACGGATGGGAATCATTGAATGTATATGGCTCTGGCTTTGAATCTAAAGAACAAGCTATTAAATATTTAGATGATATGAGCCATGACCCGAAGTACAGTTGTACAATACATCACGAATTAGTGTTAGTTGAAGTGTATTGTCCAGAGAAGGTGTTCTAAGATAGATTCTGGCTGTGTAGAACGCTATCCTAGCCATTTTAAAGCTTAGGGAATACTAGGGTAGCCAAGAACATTAAAATTGATTGTAGACGTTAGGAGACAGGAAGAATGAATATTATTAAGTATGGTATTAGAAAGATTGGAGATAAACTCCCAGTGACTTACTACACATCTTCCAATGAAGGTGGATATGCTTGTGTTGGAGAGACATACTCTTTAGCAACAACACACTATGATTCTGATCAAATCTGGGCTACTGATTCCTATGAACAAGCTGTGCATGTGTTAAATAACTCCACTGCTTGGTACAATGCAGGTTATAATAGTCCTACTCACAATCTGGAAATTGAGCTATATGAAATTGTTAAGGTAGAAACTATTATTTCTATAGTGGGTAGTAAATAACATTTGACTTTATCTTTAAATCTGGTAAAATACTAAACTAGACAATCATTATTTAAATGGAGATAGTATGAGTAATAAAGAACTGTTAGATTATGCTGTAGAGAATATTAAAGAGTGGGATGACGATTATACTCATTTGAGAAGTGATGATAGTAATTCACCTCTATTCTTTAGTAAGAATGATATTTGGATGATTTACAAAGATGGTACTTGGACATACGAAGATGGTTCACGAAATGATTACAAAGGTATCTATGGGGCACAATTCAGAACTCCCACAGCACAAGTAATTACTAAACAAGAGTGGGTGGAAGCTACCCTAGAAGCAAAGGAGAAAAAGAATATGAGTACAAAGATTGAACGAGATAAAGAGTATGATTTGAAGTTGACAGGACAAGATTTGATTCTATTGCAAATGTTATTAGGGAAAACATCAGGTAACTTACTTTGGTATACGTTTAAAAAAGTTAAGGATATATGTGGCAATAATGCTATATTTGTTCCACCGGCCGTCTTACCTCCCATAAAGATAGATGATCGTGTAATTAATACTATGTTAGATAAGTTATTCAAAGAACCTGAATCTGAAGAAGAACGTAACTTACGTGAACTTAAAGAACAATATGCTTTGCTTGGTGATAAGATCAAACAGATGGAAGTAAAATGATAAATCATTTCCTTGCATTGTAGAAACAGTTGAAGTAGAATAGATAAACAGGATAACATTCACTATGAGGAATACTAAAATGAAAAAGAATACACAATCAAAGAAAAAGACTTTATTTGGAAGTTATACACCTCCAGCTCCAATTGAAGTAACACGTAACGAAGATGGTAAGATCATTAATGTACGTAAAGTGGCTCACATTCGTTCGCAGGGTAATAAACAATATGCTTATAATGCGACCAAGGGTTGGCGTGTAGTGTCAAAATACCATACACATTCTTTATTAAATAAGTTGTTTATGAATGCAGGTTATGGTAACATATACTCAGATGAGACATTGAAGAAAGCATACGGTTGGTAGGGCAATACTCCGTATTAGGTATTGATGTTAACAAGGAAAAGTGACATCATTTTACAAGGATAAGTTGAGTCTGTTAGTAAACTCGGAATATGGGGAAGCCAAACCCCTAAACTAACCATGTTGAGTCATGAAATCTGGCAATAAATTTATAAATCTTAGGAGAATTTGATTATGATAGAAATACCTAAACCAGATAGAACATATGCTGATCATAGTTATCCTGCATACAGTCTTAAAGCTGTAGAATCATTATTAAATTCTCTGGGATTCGAGATCAAGTATTTTGATGACTCAGAAAAACAATTCATAGTTAAAAAGGTGATATCATGAAGCTTACACCGAAATATTGGGCAATGTGGGATAACACGATTGAAGATGTTCAGATTGATACTTGTAGCAAGAATTTACAAGCTTGTTGGAATAAGCTGTATAACTTGGTGGGTACAGAAGGTGCTCACGAGTTGGTAGAAACAGGTAAACTAGTTCCTGTGTTAATAAGTATAACTAGAGTATTTCCTTGTTCCCAAGCAAACACAGATGAGGTTAAAGGTGAATAACATGGATGACATTAGATATAGCTTTGAGTATGCTTTTAAAGCAAGTAAAGTAGGTTACAATGATAAACAAATTTCAAGTATGTTAGTTTGGAATGAGGATCATGAAATGTATGAAAATACCCAAGTAGACACAGCATTCTATTGGTATTCAAAAGGTTTTACTACTGGTGAGAGAGGTTAACATGAATGTTACATATTGTCCTAAAACTGGTAAACCCTATAATCTTGAATATGATGATCATGTTGAGATAGGAATACACAAAAAGGGTAGCAGAATAGTTCTGCCATTATTTTCCCGTGAGTGGCAAGTGTGCCCTATGGTAAATAAGTTTGAGATTATCTTAACTTCAAACGAGCAGATAGATAGTCTAATTGAACGTCTTATAAATCTCAAGAAGCTTAAGGCAAAGTATAACGAACCAGCAGGAGAAATTATATTATGAAATATTTAGGATTGATTATAGTAACTTTGTTATTATCAGGATGTTTCTATCAAAAAGCGGATGTGAGTGATTTAGATGCTGCTGACAAATACTGTAAATCTGTGGGCAGTGAAGTAATGGCTATAGATATATGGGGATCAGGTAGCGAAGTTGTTTATTGTAGAAACAGTCTAAGTAAGCAATTACACACCGGAACTAACTGAGGGAGATAATCATGAACGAATTTTGGCAGTGCAGAGATGGTCGTAAATTGTTAGTGGAAGATATGGAACATGCTCACGTACTCTCTTGTTTAAATTTAATGGTTTCAAAGTTTCCTGTGACATTTAAACATTTTAAACCTTCGCCAGAAGCTATAGCCAACCCTGAGATAGCAAAAAGAGGTTTATGTAAGTTAATAAATATGGTCCGAGAATTAAATACTGTCGATGAACACTGTTACCCTCACAATGGACATTTGTCAGATTGGGATTGGTATTGGAGTAAGAAAGACTACTAGGGGATAATCATGCATGACGTTATTAAAAGAAACGAACAAAAGATCAGAGCTTGGGCGATCATGTATGCTGCTGCTTACAATGCTCCTCTTAGGGCTGTGGTCGTCAAGAACGGACACCACCAAGACTGTACATATCCCTGTTGTAGAAAATAAAGTACCAGAAGATAGTGAAGATCTTAAATGCTTAATAAAAACTTTATGGTTCGAATCACGAGGTGAAGGTGATAAGGGTATGAAACTCGTAGCTGAAGTTATTATTAATAGAACTAAACATAAAGCTTTCCCTAATACAATATGTGGTGTTATTAAAGAACGTTCAGCCTTCCATGTAACGTCTAAGAAGCTTCATCGTAAGATACCAACATGGTGGTATAGACATATAAAGAAAATCGCTCTACGATCAATACAGGACGGTACAAAGACATTACCTGATAATATTCTTTGGTACAAAGTATGTAGTGCAGATAGTTCATTCTTTAACACAAGAAAATTACATTTACGATATAAGAACCATTGTTTCTTTAAATAGGAGATTAAATTGAAAAAATACCCTTTAAGTTTATCAGCAGATTACTGTTCAGGATGGACTGTAGCGAACGCTATACGTGAGATTCTACAGAATTGCTTGGATAGTCCAGCACCATTTGAGTATTGCTTTGATGGAGATATCCTTGAACTCACAAGTAAAAATGTAGAACTACCATCTAGCACATTATTGTTAGGTAACTCTGGTAAACGTAATGATCCTTCTAGTGTTGGAGGATTTGGTGAAGGGTACAAGATTGCTTTATTAATCCTAGTGCGAGAAGGTTTTGATGTAGAGATCAGAAACGGTAGTAAGATATGGATTCCTTCTTATGAGTATTCAGAATTATTTGAATGTGAAGTATTAACTATCACGGAAGAATACTTAGGTGGTAATAGTGATTTAACATTTGTAATTAATGGAATCAATGATGAGATACGTGAAGAAATAAAACATGACTGCCTTTACTTACAAGAAGATCTAGGAGAAGTATTAGAAGGTACTATAGGACGTATCCTGAAAGATGTTAAGAATAAGTTGTATGTTGGGGGTTTGTTTGTAACTGATATCAAAGGTTATGAATACTCTTTTGATTTCAAACCTCAATACTTAACATTAAATCGTGATCGTAAAACTGTGGAGAGTTGGGATCTTAATTACAATACTTCTAAATTGATTAAGGAGGTATTAGATCCAACAGAAATAGCTAAACTTGTAGAGAATAACACTCAAGATATTCAAAACCTACAACACAGGGATAAATTAGAAGAAGTTGCAGATGTTCTATATGATCGTTTAACTGAAGAGTACGGGCAAGATGTAGTAGTAGCTCAGTACCACAGTGATTCAAAAGATTTGGAAGATTTAGGATATAAGAATGTAGTAAGTTTATCTCATACTAACTATCACTCAATTATTCAGAAGTCTCCAAAGTATCAAGCAAGTTTTGAAAAGATAACTGAAGATCTAAATCTTCCAGAAGAAGATACAAGGAGTCCGGTGGAGCTATTAGAACATTGGTATGAACATGAATCTGAATCAGGAGACTGTGGTCATTGGATTAAGTTTGAAAAGATGTTAGAAGTTTTCAAAAGTAGAGGTGTGTCTTGGGACACGAAGTGGGATGCAAATGATCCAATACCATTTTAGGAGGTGTTATGGCGAGAGATAGTATTGTAAATAAGAGTAGTATTCCTTCTGAAGCTTGGAGTAAATCTCCTCTAGCTCAAGTAGGTCTACCAGAAGAGTATGAGTGGATAGAAAGACAGTATGGATGTAACTATGCCCAGTATTTAGATTCAGGTTGGACATTAGAAACACTACAGAAAGAAAAATTAATTAAACGTAAGACTACCATTAAACAACAAGAGGAAGTAAATATGAACAATACAGCACGTAAGACAGTAACAGTAAACTTAATTGATCGTGATTCAGCATTAGATGATAAACATGCTTTGGTTGCAGCTTTTGGTGAATTCACTACCACCAAGTCTGGAGAAGCTTTGATCCGTTCTATTATCATGGAACCAGATAATCAAGTAGCAGCAGCTATTGCAGAACATAATAAGGTTCGTGTAGCACAAGTTAATCGTGAGATCCTTAATCGCACTGGTAACAAAGTAATGCTTGAACCAGTAGAAGAAAGCGATCTGTTCTGGGAAATTCAATAATACCCACAGGGGACTGAAAAGTTCCTTAGTTTAAGACATACTAAATCAATTTTAATATGAGGTATTTTTATGCAGGCTTTAGATAGTAACACCTACTACCTTAACGAATATTTATTTCAACAAGACACATTACAGAGAGAATGGGATATGACGAAGGCTGATAAAAGAGATTCCTGTGTAGAGCTTGCACGTAAAATACTTCTACAGGAAGTGGACAATTACACATTCAATATTGCATTCGGAAGATATATCAATGATTCGGATGAGAAGTATGAGTGGATTCTTTCTGTTCTTGAAGATATCGAGAATCGTGAATGTGATTTAGAACTACAACGAGCTATTACAATAGAAGCTTTAGAATCAGCCGCATATTGTTTATTTGACGTTGAGTTAGAAGAGTTATTAGATGCTCGTTCATTAGAGCAAATACAAATTGATAGTATGGTAGTTGAGGTGGGGTTGTGAGCGATAAAGAAAACGGTGTAAGGATAAATCAACACTTTCATTGTATAGCAAATGAATTTGATGATAAAGATAGTTGTAATAGTAGTGATGCGTTATGTGTGTATGAAAAGCAAGATGGAGAAAACACAACATATGATGCTTTCTGTTTCTCTTGTGGACAACATTTTCACAAAGAAGAAGTACATAATTCAACATTGGCTCCAATTCTAGGAATCACTGAAGGAGAAGTAACTGAACGTAAAAAATTTACTTTTGCATCAAAGACAGAAGCTCTTAGTGGTGAACAGATTGGTAAGTTGAAAGAGTCAGTTGGTTTTACAAACATTCCATATCGAAAAATTACACCAGAAACATTGATGTTCTTTGGTCATATGGTTAAACGTAATTCCAAAGGTGTACCTACTGAAATTTATTATCCTGAAACAGAAGAGGATAAAGTAGTAGGATTTAAAATTAGAATTCTACCCAAAAAATTCAGTAAGATTGGTAGAACAGGAAAAGGTAGTCAGTTATCTGGTCAATTCCGATACAAGGGGAATCATAAACGTGTTCTGTATGTTGGTGGAGAAAATGACAAAGCGGCTTCTTGGCAAGCTTTACAAAAATACAGTGTACATGTAGTTAGTCCTACTTGTGGTGAAGGTAGTGCAGCAGCTCAAGCAGCAGCTCAATATGAATTCTTCGATAGGTACGAGGAAATCTATGTCGGGATGGATGACGATTCAGCTGGTCAAAAAGCTACTGCTGAAATTGTTAAAGTATTACCAGCTGAGAAAGTAAAGATTGTAAAGTGGAGTAGTAAAGACCCTCATAAGCTTTTGGAAGATGGGCAAGATGAACAGTTAAGACGTGATTTCTTTAATGCTAAAAGTTTCTTGGATGTTGGTATTAAATCAAGTACAGAAATTCTTGCAGATGTACACGATGTGTTGGTGGCAGATTTGATTACACTACCTGACTATATGTGGCGAATGCAGAAGATGATGAAACGAGCATTTAGTACGAACGGTAGGGTTGTAAACATTATTGGCTCTACCTCTTGTGGTAAGAGTACCCATACTAATAACATGTTGTACCACTGGATATTCTCTGAAGGCATGAAACCTTTGATTATATCTCTTGAGATGACAGCCGGTGAGTATGCTGTTGATTTACTATCTCTCCACTTAAAGAGAAATCTTGATTGGTTTGAAGAAGGGATGGATGCTTGGAACTATTTACAACAAGAAGATGTCAAATCATTATATGATAACTTGTTTAATGACTCAGAATACAATGAACGTTTTAGAATTGTAGATGATCGTGATGGTACGATTGAAGCCATTAAGAAAATGATCGAACGTGGTGTAAAACAATACGGTTGTAACATTGTAGTAATTGACGTACTTACTGATTTACTTCGATTCTTACCAATGGATGAGCAAGAGAAGTTTATGTCATGGGAAAAGAACTTTGTTAAGTCTGGGGTTAGTATTGTGAACGTACTCCATACAAGAAAACCAGAACGTAAGAAAGATGGCACGTTGGAGAAGATTACACAATATGATGCTCTAGGTAGTGGTACGTTTGTTCAGTCTGCCCACATTAATATTGTAATCAATCGTGATAACATGCACTCTGATCCAACAGAAAGAAATACCACGTATGTAGATATGCCGAAGTGTCGTAGAGGTACTACTGGTATTGCTGGTGAATGGTATTATGATCCTGAGACAAGGCAAGTGTATGACAAGCAAGATTTCTTTAGTCAGTCAGTACGAACTGAGAATCCAAATTATGAACCAACATACACACCTCCAGTAGAAGAACCTACTATTGATTATAGTGAAGATGATATTGTGGAATTAGATTATTAAATAATAGGAGAAGTATGAAGTCTTTATATGTTTACGACTTGGAAAGTTATCCAAATTGCTGGTTATGTTGTATTGCAAATTTAAGTGAAAGAAAGATCAAAGTGTTTGAGATATCATTTCGCAAAGATCAACGTAAAGAGTTGTTTGAGTATTTACGTGAAGTTTACAAAGTGAATGGTCATTTAGTGGGTTTTAATTGCGTTTCTTACGATTACCCATTATTGCACCAGTTACTGAAGAACAAAACATTATCAGCAAAGGAATTATTTGAATACGGAAATAAAATGATTAAGGCACAGTATTCAGATAACAAGTGGCAATATGTTGTAAAAGATAAAGATGTAATGCTTCCTCAAATTGATTTATTTAAGATTCACCACTTTGATAATCGGGCTAAGGCTACATCATTGAAAATGATTGAGTTCAATGGTCGCTCTGATAACATCCAAGAGTTGCCGTATGAAGTAGGTAAGTATTTAACTTCAGAAGAAATTGATAATTTAGTTAGATATAACATTCATGATGTTAAGGAGACTATCAAATTCTACGAAGAATCCAAAGAACAAATAGCCTTTAGAGAGAAGTTAAGTGAGCAATATGGCTTCAATGCACTTAATTGGAATGATACAAAGATTGGTGCTGAATACTTTGTGATGGAATTAGAAAAAGCTGGTGTTAAATGTTACGATGGAAAAGGTAAACCAATACAAACTAAACGTCCATTTATTGATTTACAAGATTGTATACTTCCTTACATTGAATATGACAGACCAGAGTTTAAAGCAATCATTACTTGGTTGAAGAGACAACGTATTACAGAAACTAAAGGTGTGTTCAGTGATATTATGGAACACCAATTAGGAGATGTAGCTAAATACGCTGACTTAACTACTAAGCGTGAAAAGCTTAAAGTTAAACCAACAGAAGATGATATTAAAAAGTTCAAAGAAGAGAAACCTTTATGTTGGGTGGAAGAGATTGAACTGAAAGCTAAGTTACCAAAGAAAGATGGTGGTGGATTTAAGAAGTCTCACTATTTATGCTGGAAGATATGTGAATCATTGAATGTTAATGTAGATGGTTTGCAATATGTTTATGGTACAGGTGGCATTCATGCTGCTGTAGAAAAGAAAGTAATTGTATCAGATGAAAAAAGAGTAATTAGATCTTATGATGTTAGTTCTTTCTATCCAAACTTAAGTATTAAGAATCTGTTTTACCCTGAACATTTGGATGAGAAGTTTTGTGAAATTTACGAATACATCTACAACTTAAGAAAACAGTATGATAAGAAGTCTGCTGAGAATGCAATGTTGAAGTTAGCTTTGAATGGTACTTATGGTAAATCAAATGATCAATACAGTCCTTTCTTTGATCCCAAGTTTACTATGCAGATTACATTGAATGGTCAATTGTTATTAACTAAAGCGATTGAAATGGTAAAGACAATACCTACCGTTGAAATCTTAATGGCAAACACAGATGGTTTTGAATTTATTGTTGATCGTGAGTATGAACATCTTACTGCTGAGAAATGTAAAGAATGGGAAGCAATGACCAATCTAGTTTTAGAAGATGTTACTTATGATAAAATGGTTGTACGTGATGTGAACAATTACATTAGTATTAAAACTGATGGTTCAATTAAGATGAAAGGAGCTTATGAATGGCAAGGTTTACCTCATAACAAGAACCAATCAGCTCTTGTAGTTAAGATGGCTGCTGAGAAGTATTTAGTTGAAGGGATTGATCCTGAAGAGTTCATTCGTAATCATAAGAACAAGTTTGATTTCATGTTACGAACTAAGGTTCCAAGAACTAGTAAATTGATTACTGTGGATAAAGAAGGTAAAGAAACTCAAGTACAAAACATTTGTCGTTATTATGTGAGTAATGAAGGTGAGGAACTTGTTAAGGTTATGCCTCCTATTGAACTAACTAAAACTGAACAAGTTTGGGTTAATCATGAATTGATGGATTCAGTGGTTATTTCATCTAAACCTGATATCAACAGATATTCAAAGAAAGGTTATGTGTTTAGTAAAGAGATCGAAACCAATTGCCCAGATCGTAGGTTCATGATCGAAGCTGGATGGAAGTGTAAAGTAACTAATGACATAAAAGCTTTTGATTGGGATATTGATTATAAATATTACATTGATCGTACTTGGAAGTTAGTGAACTTTGCAGATGGTGAGGACAATGAAGACTTAGAAGAAAGTATAGATAATGTAGAATAACATTTGACATTACCTTATAAAAATGCGATAATGTACAGGCTAGAATTAAATTAACTAAAATGGAGAAATATATGGCAGCTAAAAAGAAAGCATTAAATCTTAAAGAGATTTTAAAACCAGTGATTGGTAAAGAGGTTACTTTAAAGGCTCTGGTAGATACAATTGACGAAGATGAGGAATGTGATTATGTCCGCTTATTACTTTCAAAAGACAATGATCTGAAGTATGGTGACGATGATGAGGTATATGGAGACTATTGTGGGGAGAGTATTTGGATATCTAAACCTCTCTATGAACACCTTATTCGTGAGCAAACACCAGAACTAAAGAAAGTGATGTTACAAGAAAAGATTGCTGCTAAGACACAAGAAATAGCTGATCTTAAGAAAGAACTATCAGGTCTATAAAGGAGAAAGTATGAATAAAGTTTATGAAATGATTACAAGTTATTGGTGGGTAGTACTAATGTATCTCACTAGTTGTATTGGTACGGGAACATTTACAGTCAACGATTGGAACTTCACACTGAAGTGGGCACATGTTGTAGGAGAGCTAGGGTTAGCTTTTACATTCATTCATTTGTTTTTTGAATATAAAGAAAATCAGCAATTAGAAAAGTTAAAAGAGGAAGATGTAGTATGAGTAATAGTAAGTTTCAATATGATGTAGTAAGTAAAACAGGTTCAAAGGTATTTGCAGAAGGTGTAACAACACGAGCTGAAGCACGTCAACTGAAGAACTTGTTTCAACCAGCAAGTATCATTCAACGTAAATATCAATTAGTATCAAACAAGACAATTCGATAAGAGAGGAAGTAATTTTGAGTAAGTTTTCAAACGCATTTAGTAATTTAGGTGGTACACAACAATCAGAGGATTTCGTAGCTATTGATTGGAAAGTCGTGAATCAAGAACGAGCTGATATCTTTGATACAAAAGACAAAGCTAAAAGCCGTGTAGGGATTATTTCAGGTATCATTGATCTTGGGGTTCAACCTGTAGAAGATGGTCATAAGAAATCTGATGTAGCTTTAGAAGATGAAGAGGCTTACATTGCAGAACATGAGGGTAATTATTTTGATGACTTTACTGATCCTCAGACTAAGAAAACTGAACGTCATGTATTCTGGCCACAGAAAGCTCAACGAGCTGTAGGGATCACAGTAGATCTACCTCAGTATGAATATGATTGGGGTGGTGATATTGGTAAGAAACCTTTCCGATTCTTATTGAACGGGGAGTTCATTCATAAGGGGATGAAGCGTACTGACATCGTATTAGCTCGTACATATGATCTGAAAGAAACAACTAAAGACTTTGCTCCACGTTGGTCATTAGCTAAGAACTCATTACTGTACAAAGCAGCAGTAGCTACTAATGTTATCAAAGTAGGTGAACCTTTCAGTAAGAAACAAATTGGGGAGCTTATTGGTAAACCAGCATTGTTTGAAGTACGCTTCTGGTTAGAAGATGGTTATGCTAATGAGAAGATTAGTTTTAAAGGTGAAGTACCAGAAGGGATGAATATTCCTGAAGTAGATGAAGATACTTTGTATTATATTAACCTTGATGGTGAGAATGATGAAGCTGCTGTGAAGCAACTACGTAAATCAGTTAAGAATACTATCAAGAATTCCGTGTCGTATGAGGGTAGTAAACTTCAGGCTGACTTTGGTAAGTACTTTGAAACAAAAGCTCCTGTAGACGCTCCTGTGGTGGAAGAAGAGGCTGTTGTAGCTGAAGTTAAGGTAGAAGCTAAACCTGCTAAGAAAGTTAAACCAGAAGCAGTACCTGTAGATTTTGATGATCCAGATTCAATTCCATTTTAGGTTCTAACAATAACGTAGTGACACGCTAAACAATAGTATTGATAGGACTCCAAAAGAGTCCTTTATTATTTTAGGAGATAGTAGATGGGAATTAGTTACGGTGGAGGAATGTTGATTGGCTGCGAAGGCTTACCAACAGAACCAGAATGGTGGGATGAAGATGAACGAGGTGAATGGAGAGATTATCTTTTAGAAGATAAAGAGCTTGATCGATATTCACAATATTATGATGCAGGTGACGATAATTGTTATTTTGGATTTGCTGTTGGAGATGTCAAATTCCAAGATATGAACGCTGATTGGTTCAATAAAATTAAGAAGTTAGCAATTGAGTTTGAAAAGATAACTGGTGAAGAACCTTATCTCATTGGAACACAGGATATTTATTAATGACTAACTTATGTGTCTACAGCCCAGATGATAAATCATTTGAACTGGATAATATGGCTTACAAGTTAGAAGCTCCAGAATTACATTTATGGATAGCTCACAACTTAGTCTTATTCAAACAAGATAAAAGAACATTACAAGAAGCTTACGATAGCATTCTTGCAAACATTAAAGAAATTAAATAGAGGAAATAAACATGCCAAGAATTAAAAAGTACAAAGCTCCAAAACAATACTCACTCCCAGAGTCAATTCAAAACCGTCAACTTCTTGATGCTCTTTTGAACGAAATTGTAGAACACAAAAACAAAGCTAAATATTATGCAGATCTTGTTAAAGGTAATGTATCTGTATTAACAGATCCCGATGGCAAGTTAAATCTGGATAGTAAATATGTAGCTAAGCTTATTAAAGCTAAAATGGACTTATATAAAACTACTAAAGAAGCCGAAGGATTACAGGCAGCAACTGATGATGTTCGTTTATTAGGTAATAAAAATGATTAGTTATAGAGATTATAATATCTTAATAAGTAAGCTTGTTTGTAATAGGTTAGAGAAAGAAGATATTCGTAATCTAGTAGAACTCTTTGGAGAGTTTGAAAATCTTTTAGATGAAGCTGACTTAGAAGATTTTTATGGTACAGAAGGTTGGCGTCGTAGATTTGGATGGGTTGATTAATTATGGGATGGAGTGGAGGAACAGAAATATTTGATTGTGTTGCTGAAGATCTATTAGCACTTGAAGACACTTTAGATTATGTTAGTGGAGATTTACATGATCAAATATTTAGTATATTAGTTAAATTACTAAACACCTTAGAATGGCAGGACTGGGATAACTTAGGTGAAAGTAAGTATTGGACCCATCCTGTTATTGGAAAGATTCTTGGTAATGATTTCGAGGAGGAAGAGTGAGTTTATTTGACGACATTAAAACGCTATTGGCTAGGATAAAAAGATCAACATTTCTAGAAACAAATGATTCTGGTGCTTTCTATGTAGATGAAGATAGTGAAGAACTTCATTGGAATTCTGACGGTAATTTAGAAGACCTATATGAAGGAAATGGTAGTAGTTATACAGTAGAAATTAATGGTGCTTGCTGGGAACAAGATGGTTGTTCATTCTTCAATACGGATAACGGTTGTGGTGAAACTATAACTATGGTTTTCGATAGTCGTTGTGAAGTTGATTATGATGATCTTGAAGAGATGTTTAATGGAGATGAGGAAGAATGACAAATATTGATCTTCTTAAAACACAGTTAGATGATTTCTTGAAATTGATTCAAGCGGATGATGTAGATATTGACCAGAAAGGGTGTGTGTTTTGGTGGACGGTTTTGAATGTAATTGCAAGAGCAGGGCATACAGTACCAATTCCATGTGTGAGAACTGCTCCACTTAAAGCACAATTAATATTCTACTCGATCAGTTATGTAATTGAAATTACAAATATGTATTGGTGTACTGTGCTTAAGACTGAAGAAGATGGAAGTTTATCATGTGTAGAAGTGATTGATTACACTGACTGGCCATCTTTAGCTAAGTATTTTGAAAAGAGGGATGAGTGATTGGAAGTAAATAACAAACAAACTGTGTTTGACCTTATTATCTGTGACTTTGACACTCCATTGTTCCAAGCAGCTAAGAATGTACAAGAAGATTATGTTCTTGTTACAAATAAAGTTACTGGTAAAACATGGGAATGGTCAGAGTTCAGAAATAAGACAGAGTTTCAAGGTAGGAATCGTACAGGTGAAGTTGGGGGGTGGTTGGAAGCAATTAATAACTTCTTAGGAACTTCCCTTACACGAGACGATTTTGAAATTGAACACTTAGTGAGACTTAAAAAAGATATCATTAATCATTTAGAAGAAGCAGAGAAACAATTTGCTTATGAAGTTAAACGTATTAAAGATCTAGGTGTAGCTAAAGACTACAAACTTTGTATAGGTGGGGAACATAACTTTAGATATGAAGCTGCTACTATCCTTCCCTACAAAGGAGAACGTAAAGAGAAGCCAATATTGTTCAGTACTTTACGAGATAAGGTGTTAGCGCAATATAAAAGTAAATTAGTTATTGCTGAAAACTGTGAAGCGGATGATGTTTTAGGTATCTATGGTACAGAGAATCAAGCTATATTCAGAAAGACAGGTAAATATAAATATCTTCTAGCTTACATTGATAAAGATATTAAGCAGATTTGGGGGCCAACATTATTCTTAAATAAAAAAGAAGAAGGTATTAAATTCCTAACTCCTTTTGAAGCTGCACATCACTTTGCATTCCAGTGCCTGAAAGGGGATTTGTCTGTAGATAACATCCAAGGTCTTCCAGACTTAGCTCCAGAAATACGTGAGAAGTATGGGGTTAAGAAAGGAAAGGGTTGTGGTGAAGCTGGAGCTTTGAAAGTACTAGAAACTTGTACTGAAGTGAAGGATATATTTGAGCGTGTAATTGAATGTTATAAGGCACACTATCTTACTGAGTATAAGTTTTACTTACGTGAAAATGCACAGTTGTTATGGATGCAAAGAAAGAAAGATCAACGGTTTGATATATTTACAGATTTATTTGACAAACTAAACATTAACTATGAGGAATAAAAAATGGAAGAAATTACACTAGAAACCCTAAATCGTCGTTACGCAGAGTATTCATTTTTAGTACAACATCATGAGATGTTAGCTAAACACTATTCTCGTGAACAATTCAATGCAGAGTTAGCTATTCAACAAGCTAGTAAAAGTAGCGAACCAGATCTAAGTGTATCTGTTGATGAGTAACTTTAACTTATCAGAGTTCAACTCAATTCTAAATTACTTTGAACATAAAATCAGAGAAATCAATATTGAGAAGAACAGTACATCTTTGGAAAGTTATGCTCAAAAACAGATGTACGAGTATGAACTTCAGTTTTGGTATAAGTTGAAATTTGAAGCAGAGAAAGATTTTATGAAAGGTTTATTCAACAAACAATTAGAGAATTAATTATGACAACAACAAAACGTACAAAGAAAGTAGCACCAGAAGCTCCTAAAGCAACCCTTAAAGTAGCTAAAGTTGTAGCTCCAAAGAAACCAACTATTAAATCATTACAAGCAGATCTTGATTTTGTAACTGATCAATTAACGTTGGCTAATGGGGTTGCTTTAGAGTTGAGGAAAGAAGTAGAAGATCTTAGAAGTGATGCTTTATATTATGCTAATCAACTAGGTTATAGTGAACAACAAAAGAAATTAGCTGCTGAAGAACGTGACAAATTAGAAAATATGTCTCCGTGGGAATTCTTTAAATATAAAGTTGGTTTGTGATTGTGGCGTTCGGTAAAGGTGGTAAGCGAGTTGATAAACGGAAGGGAGTTAAAAGAGAGATACACAATATTCCAGACGAGCTAGATTTACAAATCTGGAATGATGAATTCTTAAAACTCTCTAAACCTTTAGATGAAAATGGATACCGCAAGCCTATTACTGAGACTGAGTTAGTTGGTTGGGTACGCAAAAAGCTTGATGATATTTGGATGAAATGTCCAATGAAATTGGCCTTTGTAGCTTCAAAGCGTGTACCCGATTATTCTCCAGATACACGTAGAGCTTCAATGTATATTTGTAATATATGTAAGGAAGGTTTTTCCTTAACTGAAGTCCAGTGCGACCACATCGAAGGTGAACATGAGTTTACCCGTTTGGATCAATTAGTTGATTTTGCGAACAAAAGATTCATGGTTGGTTATAAAGATTTACAAGTATTGTGCATACCTTGTCATCAACTAAAGACTCACGCAGAACGTCATGGTTTAACTCTAGAAGAAGCCAAAATAGATAAAGAGGTAATTACCATCTCTAAAGCTAAACAAAGTAAACAATGGTTAGAAGAACGTAATATTGTTCCTGCTAAGAATGAGGAACAGCGTAAGCAACAAATACGGGAGGTACTGTTTAAATGTTAGATGATGTAATTCAAGTTTATATTGAAAGAGCACACAAAGTACTGCCATCTAAAGCAAAGATTCTTGTGGGATTAGATCATGATAAATTTCTTAGTAGATTATTAGAGCTTGGTAATGATTATTTAGAAGAGACTAAAACATTTGCTTTCTTGTTTGATACAACCCCTCAAGATCTAATCATGAGCGAAATGAAAGACTACAAAGATATTATTAATAACTTCCCTAATAGTAATCGAATAGCAGACAGAGCTTTATATATTGGAAACTACTATGAGCAAGACTGGATTAGTATTGTCAATCAATGTCTTTCTGGTTGGTTCGGAACAGACGATTATGAAATTGTGGAGTGGGTACGATGAAATATAAATATAGTAAGTTAGCGAAAGAACATTATAAATCTTACACAATGGAGCAACTTATTAATATGCAATCTGTATATGACTGTTGCACAGGTAAGACCACAGGATCACTTCTAGGTTTGATCAGTACAGTAATATTAAATCCTGAATTAGATTTCGATATTAAAGTATACACACAAGTAAGCAGCTTTCAATATCAAGGTAGCGGTGGGATTGCAGACTGTTTAGATGAGTTAATAAATAAGCTAGGTTTGAACTATCTAATTCACAGTAGGAAACATGCTACTTTAGTTTATAAACCTTATGGATATGTAACCAAAGATTGGGTAGAGGTTGAATGAAATATAATTTAAAAGATGAAGCAACAAAATTAAAAGTTATTGAATTAGATAATGCTGGTAAATCAAGTACTGAGATATCTGAAGAGTTAGGCATCGCATATCGTACAATACGAGATTTTTTAAGTAAGACTTCTTGGGTACAGTGGTGGGCAGCTCAAACTGTTATAGAGTGCTTTAAGGAACACGCTAAGGAGCCTAAGGAGTCAATTATAGGAGCCTTATTAAATAATCCACAAAAGACTTTATGGGATAATTTTAATCAAACTGTAAAAGTAGAGAAAGAAATTCGTAAAACAGATTCAGGTGAAGATAATAGTCGTATCTTAATTATTTCAGATATCCATATTCCATATCATCATCCCGATAGTTTGGAGTTCTTACAGTACTTAAAAGATAAGTATAACCCTACAAGAATTATCTGTATGGGAGATGAACTTGATAAACATGCACTAAGTTTCCATGATAGTGATCCTAATTTACCAAGTGCTGGCGATGAATTAAGAATGTCTCTACCAGTGATAGCTAAGATTAAAGAGATGTTTCCAGTGATGGATATTCTTGAATCTAATCATGGTAGTTTGTTGTATCGTAAAGCTCATGCTAATGGAATACCAAAACAGTATCTCAAGAGCTACAATGAAGTATTAAATGTAGATAGTAATTGGAAGTGGTGGTATGATATGACCATTACATTACCTAACGGAAATAAGTGCTACTTCCACCACGGTAAGAGTGCTAACGTTACTAAGACTTCACAGACTATGAGTATGTGTGCTGTACAGGGGCATTACCACGAGACCTTTAAGATTGAGTACTGGGGAAACCCTAATGGTTTGTTCTGGGCTATGCAGACAGGTTGTTTAATTAATGATAATGCTCTTGCTTTCAATTATAATAACGTTAATTTAAAGCGTCCTATAATTGGTACTGGACTAATCATTGATAGTATGCCAATATTAGAGCCAATGGTTCTTTCGGAAGATGGACGCTGGATAGACCGTAAACAAACTTAATATAGGAGATACTAAATGGGTAAACTAATCATTCCTTGCTGTATAGCTACCAAAGATATACCAGACGAGGAAACATATAACAAGATAGAGGAGCTGTTCTTATATAATGGTAAGCGTTACGAAGATGGGTATCATTATATCGTAGAGGAGATGTGGCCTTACTTCGGGATAGATTCTGATAAAGACGTGATATTCTTTACTGGTATTAAAGATTACAATCAAGACGATTTCTGTGAAGAAGATGTGAAACAGTATTCCTTACAAGAACTCCTTGATTTAGCTTCCTCAGAGCCTCTACAAGACGTTTCAGAAGAGAAGGAAGGCTTAGTATTAAAGCCCCCTACCGTAGTACTCCCTGAAGAAGATAATGCTGTGGTGACGGATTTAGACAAGCCAAAAGCTATCCAAGACTATAAGGAAGGGGAGTTGGTTAGGATAATCAGTGAAAAACACAGTCATGGGTTTGAAATAGGTCAGATTGTGGTGTTGTCAGAGTATATTTCAGTAGAAGATGATAATCAATATGATGAATCTTACTGGGTAGCTTTCAATACTGAACATGACGATAGTTGGCACATTACCGAGAGTGAGTTTGAACCATTTATGGATGCTCCTGATGTAGTGGAGAAACCTAGTGCTACACTGCTTTGGGATAATGAAATGGGCAATCTAATTAGATCAGCTACTCAGTTTGAGTCAGTAGATAGAGAATATGACCTCGTAATTGGTAATTCTTCAGGTGAAGTTAAAGCTAGTGTGAATGTACAAGTTCTAATACACTTACCAACACAGGTTGTATCTTTAGGTAAGGATGATGCTTATAAGCTATATCGAGAGCTAAGGGCTATCTTTAAGGAGGAGTTACGTGGGTAATCATAAAATTGGAGATGTAGTTAAGGTTACTTGCTGTAAGAATAGTCATGATTTCAATGTTGGACAATTAGTCCGGTTAGTTAGTAATGATGTAGAAGATGATTGGAAAGCAGAAGTACTTGATGGCAGTGACTACTGGCACTTATCTGAAGATGAGTTTGAGTCTTTAGATAAAGCAAAGATTATCAATAAACCTAAAATCTTAGTAGTAGGGCACGCCAGACATGGGAAGGATACTGTAGCCCAAATACTTAAAGATGGATGGGGATTAAACTTCTGTAGTAGTTCTTATGCAGCAGCTGAGAAAGTAGTATTCCCTGTACTATCTAAAGAATATGGTTACACTACACTTGAAGAGTGTTATGCCGATAGAGTGAACCACAGATCTGAATGGAAAGCTTTGATTACAGAATATAATGCATTTGATAAAACACGTCTAGCAAAAGAAATTATGTCTGAGAATGATATATATGTTGGAATGCGTTGTCATAAAGAATTAGGAGCTTGTGTAGAAGCTAAAATATTTGATCATATTGTTTGGGTAGATGCTAGTTATCGTAAAGAACCTGAACCTATTTCAAGTAACACTATTAAGAAAGAAAATGCAGATTATGTGCTAGATAATAATGGGAGTATGAACGATCTTATTTTAGAAACCTTTAAGTTTATGAGGCGGGTGTATGCTTAAACGAATTGGAGTAGATGTTGATAATACTGTTGTGGATGTTGGAGCTGGTTGGTTTAGGGATTTAATGAATAAATATCCTTATGATAAATCACTACTAGCCAAAGCTATTTGTGTAAATAAATATCCGTATAACCTTACAGAGTTATTTGACATACCGGAAGATGAAGATGGTTTTGCTTACTTTAAGTCTTCTCACTTATACTCAGGACTAAAACCTATTGAAAATAGTGTTGAAGTGCTACGGGAACTTAAAGCTAAAGGTTATCAATTAGTTTTCATTACTCGAATAGTAGGTAATTCAGCTAAGAGTAAATGTGAGTGGATTCATAAGCACTTTCCCTTTGCAGATGGTATTCTGTTAGCTGGAGGAGATTGGCACGAGAAAGAGAAGAGTTTTGTAGATGTTGGGTATATGATTGAAGATTCTCTTAAACAGTTGGTAGCTATGCCAGAGGACGTAATAAAACTACACTATGAAACTTCCTATTACCAAACAGGTGTAGTTCCTCCAGAACATAATTTCACTCCAGTCAGAGATTGGCAAGCAATTAGAAAATATTTTGAAACAGAAGGGCAAGAATGAGTAGTGAGAGTATTAGAGAATTGATAGACGAATTTTATACTAAACAGAAACGTAAGTATAATGAAGAACTAGAAGCTGAGAAGCTTAAACAAGAGGAAGAGGATAATGAACCAAGACGAACAACTGACACAACAAGTGATGGATCAAGTTAAAGAATTTAAGATAATTAATTCGATCTGGTCCTATTACGAAACGATATTAGCTGCTATAATTGCAGTTGTAGGATTGGTGATGATCCTTAATAACCACTCATTATACGGAATGATAATTGCTTTAGTAGGGACTATAGTATTTCTGTATGCTGAGATTAAACGATTGAATAATTTAGTATCATTTCATAGTTCAAGTATATGGGAAGCTGTGATTTTTCAGAATGAAGCTTTAACAGACGTGGACACTACATTAAGAACATTAGGGCTTTATGACAAAGCTAATGAGATTTTAGAAGGAGGTGATGGTGTCAATTAATTTTAATAGTATTGCAGAACGAGTTAATACTTGGAATAGTATTGCAGGAATGGATACTGAAGATGATAAAGCTTTAGAAGAACAGATTAAATTGTATGTAGAACTTTGCCATGAAGAGACTGGGGAGGGTTACGACGCTGTAATAGCTGATACTGGAGAACGTTTAGCTAACCCAGATTATCAAGAAGTATTAGATATGGCTGTAGATAACTTTGTTGTTCTTAGTCGATTAATTACTTTACTATCTAGACGTGGATTTAGTGTTAATACTGCATTTGAAAGAGTGTTAGAAAATAATGATACTAAGTTTATAGATAACACTTATGAAGGTCTAGGTGGTGATTTACCAGAAGTGATCTTAGAGAATATTCATTACTACAAACAAAAGAATATCGAAGTGATATATAAGTATAATAAAGATCATGATAAGTTTATTTTGTTTAACAGGGCTACAGGAAAGATATTAAAACCTAAAGAGTTTGAGTCTGTAAATATTAGTGATTTAGTACCAGAGGACCTGTTATGATAAACGAAGATATTCTAGATTGTGTAGTTAAACTAAACACTGAGTTAGCTGAACAAGGCTTTGAAGAAGGTGATATTGAATTCTCTGTTAGCTCTAATGGTTGGGTGGTGAATGTAGAAGTATTAGGTGTCTGTATTTGGAGTACAGAAGATGATAATAGAGATTACAATGAACAAACTGAAGAATACCAATTACTAGAAGACTATCTACGTAGAGAATTTAAAGCACTAGTAGCTAGAATTAATAGCATTCAACTTTAAGGAGAAATAATTGACAGAATATTATGGTGAAGAAGGTTATATAGAATTAATTAAAGATATTCTTGATGATGGGATTGAACAAGTTGATCGTACTGGCGTAGGAACAATATCAATCTTTGATGCTAAGGTTATTTATCCAGAAGATAGTTTTGCTTGTTTCTCTACAGTCAAACCTGCTGCTTTAAGAATGGCTTTTGAAGAGTTGTGGTTCTTCCTTAGAGGGGAGACAGATACTAAGAAGTTAGAAGCTAAAGGTATTAACTTTTGGAAAGGGAACAGTTCACGAGAGTTTTTAAATAAGAGGGGACTAACAGGTTTACCTGAAGGAAACTTAGGTGCTGCTTACAGTTCTCAATTTAGAAACTTTGGAGGCTATACCCAAAAAGTACAAGGTGTAGATCAATTAAAAACTCTTGTAGAAGATTTAAAGAGAGATCCTTATTCTAGACGATTGATGATTGATTTGTGGAATCCAGCGGAACACGGTTCAATGTGTCTAACTCCTTGCTGGTTTAACTTTCAAGTTGTAGTGATTGGAGAATATTTACATCTGAAGTTACGTAACCGTTCATTAGATGCTGTGTTTGGATTTAGCTTTGCTGTACAACAATATCGTCTACTACAGTATTGTCTGTGTAAGATGTTTGGATACAAACTAGGTCGCTTATCTGCTGATCTTAGTCATGTGCATATCTACCTAAATCAGATTGAATACGCGAAAGAATTAGTAACAAGAGATTTAGGTAAACAAGGTCAAATTATTTTACATAAAGACTTTAAAGAGTTGAATAATATAGATGATCTACTAAACTTACAATGGGAGGATTTCACAATCCATAACTTAGAAGTTAATACGAAAGAATTTGTTACACCACGTCCACCAATGTCGGTTTGAATATGAACTTATATGAATTCATAACAGCTAATCCAATATGGACATTTGCATTTATATGGTTTCTATTTTGTACAATAGAACATTGTTTAGATAATATTTGTGACACAATAAGAGGTAGGAGAAAGAGAGATGAAAAAGTTTGATATTGTAAACAAGAATGGATTAAGACTAGATATCTTGGATGATAATGAAGATGATTGTTGTGAGGAACAATACATTAGAATAATTGAATTAAAAGAAGCGTATGCTTTACTAAGTAAGTTAGTAGAGTTTATTAAGATGAAAGAAACATCGAATGATGACCAACAAAGTTAAGGAGTATTTGTGTATCACAATTTGTCGATAAGCGATTTGATGGGGGTTGATGGCTTTAAAGAAGCTTATGGAACCAAAGATGAAGCAACAATTAAACGTATTTTATTTGAAAACGGTATGGATGTAGCTAAGCCCTATGAAGAGAATGTATGTGGGCACAGAAACCTGAAGAATCAGCACGTACATTGTAGTAGATATGAAGGTATTGAGAGGACAGATTACTTTTGGCTGAAAGAATCAGGATGTGCAACACTAGAAGCTTGGATTGCATCATCGAATGACTTAAGTTTTAGAGAAGAGATGAGAAGTTTATCAAAAGAAACTAATAAATCCGCTGAACGAGAATACGTAAGTAAGAATTATACTAAGGAGTGATGTTTGAAAGAGGTTGATACAGTAGTAGCGTATAATGGTATTTTAATTGACTATGTAAGAGATAAACTAATCCCAGAGAAAGGATTAGTATTACTTACAAAGAAAGGTTTCTACAAGAAAGAACATGAAGACTCTCCTCAAGAGAGTTTTGCAAGAGCAGCTACTTGTTATTCATTCGGAGATTATGAATTTGCTCAACGTATTTACGATTATGCTAGTAAGGGTTGGTTTACTAATGCTTCCCCGGTATTAAGTAACGCAGTAGATATTGAATGGCCTACATTCTCGTCAGAACAATTCGAAGAAGCTGGTGAATGGTTAGAAGAAAATGTAATTCCTGATGGAATGCCAATATCATGTTTCTTATCAATGATTACAGATAGTAAGAAAGGTTTGGTGGATACAAACACAGAAGCTAGATGGTTAAGCATGATGGGAGGTGGTATCGGTATCTATGCAGCTAATAGAGCACCAGATGAAAAGTCTACAGGTATTATGGCCCATTTACGTGGATATGATGCTGATGCTTTATCTTACAAACAAACTGAATCCCGTAGAGGAAGTATTGCAGTTTATTTAGATGTAGATCATCCAGAAATTATTTCTTTCTTGGAGATGCGTAATCCTGTAGGGGGAGATTCTAATAAGAAATGCTTCAACCTTAATAATGCAGTAAACATTACTGATAAGTTTATGAGAGCTGTTATTAATGGTGAAGAGTATGAGCTGGTTGATCCTAAGCACGGTAACACTGGAAGATTCTTAAAAGCTCGTGAAGTGTGGACTAAGATATTACAAACACGATATGAAACTGGGGAACCCTACTTAAACTTTATTGATACCATTAATAAGAATATTCCTAGTTGGATAACTAAACCAACTTATAAAGTACAACAAAGTAATTTGTGTGTTGCACCAGAGACTCAAATATTAACCCGACAAGGCTATATACCAATTTCTGAATTAGAAGATTGTGATGTTGATGTTTGGAATGGAGAAGAATGGTCTGAAGTGTACCCTAAGAAAACTGGCGTTAACCAAAAGTTATTGAAAGTTACAACTAGTTCGGGTCAAGTTCTTGAATGTACAGAATATCATAAGTGGTATGTGTTTACTGGCTATGGTAAACCTTACATTGAGAAAAGAACCTATGAACTTAAAGAAGGTGATAAGTTAATCAAGTTTGATTTACCTGTGATTGAAGGGGTTAAAGATTTAGACTATGCATATGATAATGGTTTTTTCTCTGGCGATGGAAGTCACTCTCAAGGAATACCTATAATTTACTTATACAATGAAAAAAGATTATTGAAAGATAAATTTACAAGTGTATACAGTTGGTATGATCAAGAAGACAATAATAGAATCATTGGAAGGTCTAAATTATTAAAAGAAAAATACTTTGTCCCTACCAGTGATTATTCTGTTAAATCACGGTTAGATTGGTTGGCGGGGTATCTCGATGCTGATGGATGTGTATATAGAAATGGAACCAATGAGGCAATTACAGCTTGTAGTATAAACTATACTTTCTTGCAAGAAGTTCAGCTTATGTTACAAACGTTAGGAGTTTCTTGTAAAATACATAAAATGTCTGATAGTGGCATGAAAATGCTTCCTGCAAACGATGGTAGTGGCGAGAATAAATTATTTTCTTGTAAAGAATCCTACCGTTTACTGATAACTAGTTATGATTCATTTAAATTATTATCCTTAGGACTTGAAACTTTCAGATTGAAAATAGAAACCAGACGTCCACAAAGGGATGCAAAGCAGTTCAATAAAATTGTATCTGTAGTAGACGAAGGTAGGCATGATGATACTTGGTGTTTTACTGAACAAAAAAGAAATATGGGGATGTTTAACGGAATTCTTACAGGAAACTGTAATGAAATAACTCTCATGACAAGTAAGAAACGTACAGCAGTTTGTTGTTTGTCTAGTCCAAACATTGATAAATATGATGAATGGAAAGATACAACAATGATTCAAGACTTAGTTCGTTATCTTGATAATGTGTTGGAATACTTTATTAGGTTAGCTCCTGTAGAATTAAGTAAAGCTGTTTACTCAGCTAGTAAAGAAAGAGCAATTGGTTTAGGAGCTTTAGGATTTCACTCTTACTTACAATCTAAACGTATTCCTTTTGAATCTGGTGGATTTAATAGTGCAGCTAGTGAAACACATAGAATCTTCTCAAACATTAAGGAAGAAGCTGTAAAGGCTAGTAAGCAGTTAGCTAAAGAACGTGGGGAATGTAGTGATTGTCTTGGTAGTGGAATGCGTAACAGTCATTTAATGGCTATTGCACCCAATGCTTCAAGTAGTGATATTGTTGGTGTATCTCCTAGCTGTGAACCTTTAGCTGCTAATGCATTTTTATCTGAAGGTAGAGCTGGTAGTTTCTTGATTAAGAATCATAGACTGAAAGAAGAATTACAGGAACTTAATTTAGATACAGACGAGTTTTGGGAACAAGTAGAACAGGATAAAGGTAGTATTAGAAACATCAAAGGATTACCTGATTGGATGTATGGTGTTTATAAAACGTTCTCTGAGATAGATCCTAAATGGGTAATAGAACTTGCATCCATCAGACAACCACATGTTTGTCAAGGTATGTCTAATAATATCAAAGTTAGGAAAGACATTACATTCCAAGAGATGAGTGATATACATATATTAGCTTGGGCTAAGAAGCTGAAAGGTTTGTATTACTGTAGAGCAGAGAAACCTGTACAGACAACAAACACAGATGTCACACAACCTTTGAATCGTGTGAATGTAGAGATTAATTTTGAAACCTGTTTAAGTTGCGAGGGATAGATGTCAGTATTCGAAGAAAGTTTAAGTTATAGACCGTTTAAGTATCCGTTTGCAGTAGAAGCAGAAAAGAAACAAGTTATTGATACATATTGGCATGAGGGGCAAATTGATCTACAAGACGATTTGAGACAGTACTATTCAAAAGATGGTTTAAAGACTCCTAATTGTTCTCATGAATACAATAAATATGTTCTTGATACTTTGTTATTGTTTTTTACTCAATTAGATATGAGTGTTGCACAGGGTTATGTTGAGTTACTTCCTCATACAAAGAACAATGAAATTAAATCATTATTTCTGACACATGGATCAAAGGAAGTTAGACATCAAAGAGCTTATGCTCTTGCAGGAGAAACCTTTGGATTTACAGATGCAGATTGGAATGCATTTAGACAGTACAAAGAAATGACTAGTAAGATTGATGTGATGACTTTCAATTCTGTTCCTGTTAGTACTCCACTAGGTTATGCATTAAAGCTTACTCAGGTGTTGCTAGGGGAAGGTATTGGATTGTTTGCAGCATTCACCAGTCTATTGAACTTCAAGCGATACGGCCTTCTTATAGGCTTTAATGATATTAACCAGTGGTCATTGCTTGATGAGTTTTTACATGTTGAAAACAACATTACAGTATTGAAGCAGATCATACCTGAACTCGATGATAGTGAAAGAAATAACCTTATTGAAGTCACTAAAGTTCTAGTAAAAGATTTTGTTGATGCTGAACATGCTGTTATTGATTTGTTGTACGAGAAAGGTAGTCTGGAAGGTATTGATAAAGAAGACTTTAAGAATTACATCAACTATTTAGGAAAGAACATATTGTTCAAAATAGGTTATGTTGGGAGTCTTGAAGTACCTAATAACCCTTTAAAGTGGATGGATAGTATGTTGAGTGCAGAACGTCATGGAGCTTTCTTTGAAAAGAAAATTACTGACTATTCTCATAAGAAACTTGAAGGTGATATTGATTACAATAAGTATAAGGTATTACTTGACAACTAAGTTAGTATAAGCGATACTAAACCTGTAACCTCACGTGACTTCAGGTTGCGTGGGGATTTTTTGTTTTTATGGGAGGAGTAAATTATGGTAAATATAATTATGAGAGCTGTGTTTGTTTTATTCCCTGCAATACTAGTAGGGTTAATAGTTACATTAATAACTAACCCTGAAATAGGGATGATATTTGCAGCAGGTATGATAGGACTTGGATTAGAGTGTACATCTCCTAAGAAACAAAGAGGAGAAGGTGATCACTATCCTTGGGATTAGTGGTTGATAGAGGTAATATTAGATATTAAGGTAGGTAATAAAATGAATGGTAAATTAATAGTAGGTGTTTGCTTGATTGTATGTTTGGTTAGTGGTATTATAGCTCTTAGCTTAAATACTAAGTATGTATTATTGTCAGTGGTGTACAATACAGCATCAAGGACAACTAGTGTAGTGAATACTAGATTTAATAGTTTGGAGAATTGTTTAGCTGCAAAACAGGAGTTGATTAAGGGGAGTGAATTTCCTTATCAACAATATTTCGAGATTCGTGGAGGGTGTTACAAATTATGATTAAAATATATCGTGGTATAGCAGGTATTGTTGGCTATGAGTATAATGGGAAAGTTTACCCATTTGGGGATTACGACCTTCCTTACGAAGATATTTGTAAGGAAATTCCTAGTGAAATGTATGCGTACTATACAGAAAATTATCCAGAAGATTTTAAAATAGACTTCCCAGAAGGATTGTTAGACTCTAACCTAATAGCTACGTATACTCCTGAAGATGGGATTAAATACGTATGAAATGGTCTATATTTTGTTTAGTTATAGGATTTATCTGTGTGGTTGTAGGCTTCAAGATTGATGCACCTTTTGTAATTGCTATAAATGCTTTTGCTATGGGATTACATTTTAAAGATATTGTTCAGGAGATGGAAAATGGCAACAGTAACAATTAATGATAACTGGCGTATCCAGATTGATTCACTAAATCACACACTGGAACAATATGTACAAGGTGGTGCATTGATTACCGCTGGTCCTAAGAAAGGAAAGATTAGTGAACCTAGGTGGGTAACTAATGGTTACTATCCAAACATATCACAGTGTCTGAGAGCTGTTGTAAGAGTGGAGGCTGCTGCACTATCAGATACAGATTTAAATGGTTACATCACGCGTTTAGAACGGCTACAAGAGGAGATTAAGATATGTTGAACATAAAATCACAAGAATTACTAGATCTTATTCATAAAGAATTTGAGAGTATCTCTAAATGTAGTTATGTGGACAGTTCTACTATTTATTTAGGTGAAGTAGATGGTATTGAATTTACTATCACATTATCTAGAGATGAAGAAAGCTTCATGGAGGAAGGTGATCATATGGATAACGCTATTATTACTAAATCTCAAGGAGATCAAAGTTGAAAGTAGAAGTTAAAGAGAAAACATTCCATCCTATCACTATTACACTTGAGTCTTTTATAGAATTAAGTTCTTTATTAAATGTTTTAGAGAGACAAGATTATTATAGAAGTGATTATGATATACTTCTAGAGTTAACAAAGAAACTAAGGTTAATACATAAATCTAATTGGTAAATTTTAGACAAAAGAAAACCCCAACACCATTACAGTGAAGGGGCTATAAGCTATTATTATTTTATATTGTTATTCCCTTCCTTAAGAATATTTATTATTCTTCCCTTCTTACATTGAATTAGTATTCTGTAAATTCAATAGTAATCTTCAAACTACCACCAGTAATAGTCACACCATTAAGATTAATGGCCATTGCTTGTGCAACACCAACTAATGTCAAACCTTTACCACGTTCACCAAAGTTAATGTAAGCAATGTTATCATCTGTAGATGTAGCAGGACCGAATGCCGCTGTGATAATAGCGACATCCCCTGTAGTAGTACCTGTAGTAGGGTTAGCTGTGTAAATCGCTCCTACAGCAGTTGCAGCAGCATCAGTAGAGATCATTGGAACAGCAGTAGATGCAGTAGAACTACCACCACTATTTGCTGTACTTCTTTTCTTAATATAAATATCTACCAATCCACCTGTAGTTTGAGTACCAGATATAATTATCTGAGTAATCTCTACAGTTTTAGAAGCACTACCTATCAATTGGAATACATCACTTGCTGTAGCAGCAGGAGTAACAACAAAAGCTGTACGGTAAGTTGCTTTATGACGTTGTTGATCTTTGACTACCAAACTACCGTAGATATCTGTAATTGGCATAATGTAATCACCAGACGCAGAAACATTGGAAGTGAGGGAATCATTACGTAGTGCTAAAGAAGCAACACCTACATCCCCACTAGCTGCTACAGCATCTTCAGCTTTACCTAAAGAAGTAGCAGATGTACCCCCAGTACCTAAGTTAGCAGTGATAGTTCCCGTTGCAGTAACGTTTAAGTTAGCAGCAGTAGCTTGAGCTACGATAGTAGAAGTTCCTGTGAAAGCCTCTTGGCAAAAATTACTATGAGCTTGAATACTCCCACCACCAATAGTTGTAGCTATTCTTAATCTCATGTATCTGAAATTAATAGCACCAACATAAATAATACTGGTTGCAGTTGCAGTGATAGCAGTTACGATAGGTAATTGAGCTAATACAGCTTGGTTAAATACAGGTATTGCTTGGAAGTTTACGTTATCATTACTACCTTCAAATATGAATGTACCTGATGTGCCAGTACTCACTACTTGAACAGCGAATGATTTATAAGCTTGAACATCTGTAGCAGATGTACCTGAAGTTGCTGTAAGAATGTTGTTTACTGTAGTAGTTTGAGTAGCTTGGCCTGTTACGGCCAAATTAGTCATTACTACGTTTACTGTAGATTGATCAGAAGCTAACACTACAGGAGTACTATTTGCAGCAGTAGCTTGCCCAAGGGGCGGTGTAGCGGAATATGCCATTAGATAACACTCCAGTTAGCGCCAGTAGAAATTAAGTCCACAGAAGCTTGTGGAGCGAGTGTAATAGTTGTTGTACCATCAATTGTTTGTGAGCTAGTTGTACTAACTACCACAGAAGCTGAATGGTTATTCTTGATTGTGTAGCGGTTAGTATTTCCTACAGCAGTTGGTAATGTTGGAGCATGAGCACCAGCTAAGAGATATACATAATCTGTACTAGGAGCTGAAGCAGCTGTAAAGCTACCACTTGTAACTATAATAGAACGAGATATTCCACCAGCACTTACCCCAGCACTCCATGCACTAAATGTACCTGATGTTTTACGTCTTGTGTACATTACATTATTGATAATATCCCACGCTACTTGACTAGCTGTGTTAGAATCAACATGTGTGTGGTTAAGAAGTAATCCAGTAGCTACAACAGGAATACCAGTTGCACCAGTTGAAGTGTTAATGAACTTACCAGTAACAGCAATAGTATCCCAGTTATCATTACTTACAGGAGCAGTACCTAAACCATAATCCCCTACCTTTAACAGTCTACCAGCTGTGACATCAATTGAAGATGAAGTAACATTGGCAGGAGCTAAGTAGTCTGTACCGGATGTAGCAGCTGATATAGCTGTACCATTACCTTTTAACAGTCCTGTGACACTCGTAGAGATCGTTATAGCTGGGGTGGTAGTAGCAGTAGCCACTGAACCTGCAAAGCCATTGGCACTGACTACAGAAGCCGTAGTGACCGTTCCTGACCCACCACCAGAGATTACAATATCACCACTACCGATAATGGAAGTACCATTAATAGTTTTTAGATCAGTTCCACTTACTGCTGCACTTATTGCAGTGCCATTTCCCTTAAGAATACCTGTAACAGATGTTCCTAGGGTGATAGCTGGGGTACTTGTAGCTGTCGCTACAGATCCACTCAACCCATTAGCAGATACTACGGACACTGTGGTTACTCCACCAGATGTAGCTGCTGTCCAAGATCCCCATGTACCAGATGCCTTATTACGTGTATAAACAGCACCACTAGCTGTATTCCAAGCCATTTGAGTTGCTGTGTTAGCATCAATGTAAGTGTTGGTCATTAATAGACCAGCAGTAGCTTCTGGAATACCTGTAGCTGATGTAGATGTGTTACGATATTTACCACTAGCAA
>Ga0247738_10000050_pt1 | contig 89848 bp, 77 predicted proteins | sample UWRJL013104B2_FD_180936 | JGI IMG/M metagenome (GOLD analysis project Ga0247738, IMG submission 180936) | Plant litter microbial communities from Arlington Agricultural Research Station in Wisconsin, United States - UWRJ-L013-104B-2 | ecosystem: Environmental > Terrestrial > Plant litter >...
GAGGAGAATTAAACGATAAGGCAGTTTTTCCTGCGTGTAGCGAATCGCAATCCATTCACACAAACTTAAGGTTACATAACCAAACACGCTCATAAAAAACATGGTTTCGAGCGTTTCCGAGGGTGTAGCTAACAGATCACTCCACAAATTCCCCCAGCCGTAATTAACGATTTGACTGTGCACTGCATAAGCGGCAATGCAAAATAAAATAAGGCTAATAAACGGTGTAAGTTTTTTTAGTGCTTCAGTGTTTAGCTGCATGATAGTTATTTAATGGCACCGGAGGGGCGGGGAAATTTTGCGCGAATAATACCACTGGGCGGGGTGGATGATGATCCTTATAACGTAATTGCGAATAAATTAAATATTACATAAGCAAAAATATTCGAGATTGGTGCGCTATGTGCATAGCTTCATTTGTTGGGAGAAAAACGGCGTATATTTCTTCAAATAAGGTCTATTCCAAACGTGTGACGGCAAACGTTTTCCGCTTTGTAGCAACGAGTTTTTGCCGTTTACAGAAGAACTTGGCGATAAAATTAAAATCTGGAATTTATCGTGCATTTTTAGGCTAAAGTTTATTCAACTATTGCCGTTAACCTGATAGCGAAATTGTTTCCGGAGGCACTCATGGCGATTACATCAACTACTAATACCACTCCCAGCACGGCGGGGACGGGTTCCTCTATCATCAGTTCATTGGGTTCAGGCTCAGGTATTGATACTAATTCGCTCATTAATAAGTTGGTTGATGTTAATAAATTTGCCGACTCTAACCGCTTAACAACCAAACAAACGCTGTTAGAAACCCAAATTTCTGATTTTGGCTTATTGCGCAGCGCCTTTTCAGCGCTTGAATCATCTGCATCTGCCTTAGCTAATCCTGACACCTTTAACGCCAAGTCTGTATCTGTTCCAACCACCACCTTATTAGGTATCACCAAAATCGACGCCAAGGCCTCGGTGGGTGATTACAATATTAATGTGGATCAAATTGCGCAGGCGCAGTCTATAAGTTCCGGAACTTTCACATCTCAAAATTCCCCCGTTGGTAAAGGTACCCTGGCAATACGCTTTGGTAGCTGGACCACTACGGCAGCTATGCCAGGAAATCCTTTGCCGGTCGGTACTTTTACGGTGGATAGTTCCAAGACAGGCGGCACTATAACGATTGACGATAGTAATAATTCGCTGACCGGTGTGCGCGACGCGATCAATAAATCCGGTCTTGGTTTGAAGGCAAGTATTCTGAGTAATAACGGCACTTTTAAATTGCTGGTTACCGCACCCTCTGGTGAATCCAGTGAAGTTGAAATTACTGCCACTGAAGCTCCAGGCTCTCCAGGTCTTGCGGGGTTCAACTTTAATGAATCTGTTCCAACCATGTTGCAACAGCAAGAAGGCAAAGATGCCATCCTCCGTGTTAATGGCGCGACCGTAACCCGTCCGACGAATCATTTAACGGATGTTATTGAGGGTTTGGAATTTGATTTGTTTAATAAATCCTCTTCTGAAACCATAAACATTGGTATTTCCGCGGACAAGGCAACGTCTGAAAAAGCCATCCGCGACTTCGTAGCGGCATACAATACTTTCCTGACCGACAGTGGAAAACTGATTGGTTTTGATAAAGACAAAAAAGAATACGGTAGCTTGCGCCAAGACCCTATGGCCAAGAATTTAGTGCAACAAGTGAAGTCACTATTTAGTGTGCCTATGTCTGGAGTGGCTGGTGGGTTTACTACTCTGGGTAGCCTGGGGATACGTACCGAGTTGGACGGAACCCTGAAGATTGACGATTCAACCGAAACTACCAGCTTCCGTTCTGCGATGGATAAAAATTTTGAAGCGGTACGGGATTTATTTGTCCCTAAAATTTCTTCAGACAACGCGCAAATTAACCTAACCAAATACTCTAAATTGAGCACCCCGGGAACTTACGACGTTGTTATCACCACGCAGCCAAAACAGGGTCTGTTAAGTGCGGGTGCGATGGTTTCTACATTCCCATTAGACACCACCGGTAAAGACTACAGTTTTGAAGTCGCCATTGACGGCGTTAAAACGTCGCTAATCACATTGCCAACCAAAACCTTTGCAACCGGAGCAGAGCTGGCCGCAGATATTCAGTCCCGCATTAATGCAGACCCTGCTACTACCGGCAAAGTAAGTGTGAACGTCAGCTTTAATACAAACACCAATAAACTGGAATTTACATCGTCATCTTATGGGGCTTCCAGCAATGTTGATTTTCAAACTGTCGGCGCGGATATGGGTGATTTGGGTATAGCAATCGGTGCTGGTACGCCTGGTGTCGATGTAGTCGGCACGGTTGGTGGTGTTGCCGGATTTGGTTTTGGCAATGTACTTTTACCTGCAATTGGAAGTAAAGCAGAAGGGCTCTCTTTGAATATTAATGAAGGCGCCACCTCTGGAAAAATTACTTTCTCGCGTGGTTTCGCGGGCACCTTTTCCAGCTTGATTGACAACTTTTTGAAAAGTAATGGGTTGATAAAAACTCGAGAAACTAATATTGCAAAAGACGTTTCAAAAGTTAAAACTGATCTGGTAGCGGTTGATAAGCGTAGCGAGTCCTACCGTGCGAGATTGCAAGCTCAGTTCAGTGCGATGGAGTCTATTGTAAGAAGTTTAAAATCCACCGGTACTTTTTTAACTGGTGCGTTTAAAGCTTTATCTGGCAATAGTGATAACTAGTTACATTAGTAACGAACATAAAAAAACCCGCAAATTTGCGGGTTTTTTTATGTTCAGGACGAACGGTATGCCGCGGGCGCATGGATGCGCAGGAGCGGCGCTAGCTATAGTTTTTAAATCGCGACTGTCTGAATTTCTACTGCGGCAATTCGCTTGCCTTCATTGGCGGAGTTTTGGTAGCTCTCAATTTCGTTGAAGTTAAGATAACGATAAATATCGCTGCTCATACTGTTCAACTTGTTGGCGTAGCTTAAATACTCTTCCGGCGTTGGCAATTTACCCAGAATAGCTGCCACAGCAGATAGTTCCGCAGACGCCAGATACACATTGGCGCCTTCACCCAGGCGATTCGGGAAGTTACGGGTGGAGGTTGAAACGACGGTGGAGTTTTTCGCTACACGTGCCTGATTACCCATGCAAAGTGAACAGCCTGGCATTTCAGTACGAGCACCCTTAACACCAAAGATACTGTAGTAACCTTCCTCAACCAATTGGTGTTGATCCATCTTGGTTGGCGGTGCAATCCACAAACGAGTTGTAAGCTCGTCTTTGGTCGTATTCAGCAATTTACCGGCGGCGCGGAAGTGACCAATATTGGTCATACAGGAACCGATAAACACTTCGTCAATTTTCACACCCTGAACTTCAGACAAAATTTTCACATCGTCCGGGTCATTAGGGCAGGCGAGAATTGGCTCTTTGATGTCCGCAAGATCAATGTCGATAATCGCTGCGTATTCAGCATCTTTATCTGCTTCCATTAATACCGGGTTGGCAATCCAGTCTTCCATTTTGCGAGCGCGACGCTCAAGGGTACGTATATCTCCATAACCTTGTTCTATCATCCAGCGCAACATGGTGATATTGGAAGTCATGTACTCAATGATGGGTTCTTTGTCCAACTTGATTGTACAGCCAGCCGCAGAGCGCTCAGCAGACGCGTCAGAAATTTCAAACGCTTGCTCAACTTTCAGAATTGGCAAGCCTTCAACTTCCAGGATGCGACCAGAGAAAATGTTCTTTTTGCCTTTCTTCTCAACGGTTAACAAACCCTGCTTGATAGCATAAAGAGGAATGGCGTTTACCAGGTCACGCAGAGTAACGCCCGGTTGCAATTCGCCTTTAAAGCGTACCAATACCGATTCCGGCATATCCAACGGCATAACACCAGTTGCAGCAGCAAATGCTACCAAGCCAGAACCAGCGGGGAAGGAGATACCAATTGGGAAACGGGTATGCGAGTCACCACCCGTGCCTACAGTATCCGGTAACAACATGCGGTTCAGCCACGAGTGAATGATACCGTCACCTGGACGCAGGGAAACACCGCCGCGAGTCATGATGAAGTCGGGCAGGGTGTGTTGGGTTTCTATATCTACTGGCTTGGGATAAGCGGCAGTGTGACAGAAAGATTGCATGGTCAAATCGGCAGAGAAGCCCAGGCAAGCCAAATCTTTCAACTCATCGCGAGTCATTGGGCCGGTAGTGTCTTGGGAGCCCACGGTCGTCATGTAGGGTTCGCAGTAAGTGCCGGGGCGAATACCAGTTACGCCGCACGCTTTACCAACCATCTTTTGCGCAAGCGTGTAGCCTTTGCCCGTATCCACAGGTGCTTGTGGCAAGCGGAACAGAGTACTCGCAGGCAAGCCCAGAGAAGCGCGGGCTTTAGTGGTTAAACCACGGCCAACGATCAATGGAATACGTCCGCCAGCTTGTACTTCGTCCAACAATACGTCGGATTTCAATGCGAATTCAGAGATCACAGCGCCAGTGTCAGCGTTGAGGATTTTGCCTTCATAGGGGCGAATTTCAATGACGTCGCCCATGTTCAGATTGTCTACCGGAGCTTCAAAAACCAATGCGCCAGCATCTTCCATAGTGTTATAGAAAATGGGGGCTACTTTGCTGCCGATACACACACCACCGGTACGCTTGTTGGGTACGCCAGGAATATCGTCACCGATAAACCACAATACAGAGTTGGTAGCGGATTTACGGGAAGAACCTGTACCAACTACATCACCCACAAATGCCAATGGGAAACCTTTGGTTTTCAGCGCTTCGATTTGTTTAATAGGGCCAACAGAACCTGGTTGGTCTGGAGTGATTCCATCGCGCGCCATTTTGAACATGGCCAATGAATGCAACGGGATGTCGGGACGGGACCATGCGTCTGGAGCAGGGGACAGGTCATCAGTGTTGGTTTCGCCAGTCACTTTGAAAACGGTGAGCTTGGTGCTTTCAGCAACTTTTGGCTTGCTGGTGAACCATTCAGCATCGGCCCAGCTTTGAATGAGTTCTTTTGCATTTGCGTTACCTGCTTTTGATTTTTCTTCCACATCATGGAATGCATCGAACATCAAAAGGGTGTGTTTCAGTTCCTGTGCTGCGAGTTTGCCCAGTTCGGGGCTATCTAACAGACCTACAAGGGTTTCGATGTTGTAACCGCCGAGCATCATACCCAGGAGTTTTACAGCGAGAGGTTTATCAATGAGGGGAGACTTGTCTTCGCCTTTGGCGACTGCGCTTAGGAAAGCGGCTTTAACGTAGGCGGCTTCATCAACGCCTGGAGGAACGCGGTTGGTAATCAGGTCTAACAGAACTTCATTTTCACCAGCGGGTGGGTTCTTTAGTAATTCGACCAATCCAGCAACTTGTTCAGCGTTAAGTGGCTTTGGTGGAACACCTTCAGCGGCGCGTTCGGCGACGTGTTTACGATAGGCTTCAAGCACAATTTTATCCTCATTGGGTGGTTTTTACTCTCGCATGCAGGATCTCTGCAGCAAGAGACTATCCATGACCTTCACGGATGACCTACATGGATGACCTACACGAATGTAGGAAATGTCCTGATGCGCAGGCAGCGCGTAGGGACTGTAGGGACAAATTAACCGCTCAGGCAAGAGCAGTAAATCGGGTGCGAAGTATACATGATGCACGAGTGTGTGTTAACTCGGTTGGAGGCTTGCCAATGGAAATCAAGTTCAAATATCGGAAGAAATTAGTGGCCGCATAAACGTCTGCATAAAATCCAAGCGGTTGATATCCAGATCATACATTCGGGGCTTTTCATTTGGCTTTCATCATGCTTTTGTAGACCTATTATGAAGCCTATGTGGTATGTTTGCGCCCTTGTAAAAGAGACGCAACAACCCGAATGCCATCGGATCCATCGGTATTAAATATCCGCCACCCCATTAGAAAAACGCGCTCACACAGCCCTCATAATTAAAGGTAGAAACCTCCATGAAAATGTCGACGTCATCTTTTATGCTTTTAGCTGCATCCACTTTTGCGCTCTCAGGTTTGACGGGTTGTGAACAAAAAAAATCTGAATCGTCTGCTGTTGTAGCCGTTTCAAGTGTACCTGTCGAGGTTTTAGCAACATGTGGTCCTGCGCCTACAGGTGAGTTCATGGCTGAACGTATTCCCGGCGCAAATTCAACACGCACTGAACCTGGTCTTTACGAAGGCCCCGTGTGGATAAAAGATGCGCTTTATTTTTCTGATTTTGCAACCTCAGGTGTTTTTTCATCTCGCATCCAAAAACTGGATGTTAATGGTGTAATGACGACGTTGATCGAGGACAGCGGTAGTAATGGCCTCGCGGTTGATGCGCAAGGCAACCTGGTTGCAGGCACACATAAATATAAAAGCCTTTCTCGTTTTACCATGACAGGTGAGCGCACTACTGTGGTGGATAAATTTGAAGGCAATGTTTTTAATTCGCCGAATGATTTGGCTATCGCAAAAGATGGCACCATTTATTTTACTGACCCTGCTTATCAAACAGCGGCGGCTCCCGGTGGCCAGAAAAAAACCAGCGTGTACCGTGTCGCAACTGATGGAACAATTACTGTCGTCGATGACTCCATTAATAATCCCAACGGAGTTTCTTTATCACTTGATGAAAAAACCTTATATGTTGAAGGTGGAGATAATGAAGGTGTGCTGCGCGCTTATCCCATTGTCGATGGCGTTCCGCAAAAAGGTAAAGATCTGTTGACTGGTTTGGTTATTCCTGATGGCATGGCGATTGATTGTCATGGGAATATTTATGTGACTGAGCATGCTGCGCGTCAGGTTCGCGTCGTCACTCCCGAAGGAAAACAAATTGCAACTATTAAAGTGGATGCCAATATTACTAATGCGGCTTTCGGTGGTGAAGATGGCAAAACACTTTTCCTCACCGGCGCTGGTGCGGTTTGGAAATTGAACTTGGATGTAACTGGTTCGCCTTACTAATTGTTATTTTATTTTTATGCTTTTATACAAACCTGTTAGAACACCTTGTATCGGCGTTTGCTCAACTGGCATCGGCGATAGCGTTTGCAGAGGTTGTAAGCGCTTCGCCCATGAAGTCATTGATTGGAATGCTTATACGCACGAACAACGTCTTATTATTGCGCAGCGTCTGGAGGGATACTTATCGCAAGTTGTGCAAAACATGATTGAAATCGTTGACGAGCAAATTCTTTTGCAACAAATAAAGCATCAGCAAATTTTTTTTAAGGAAGAGCAAAATCCCTATTGTTGGGTGTTTGATTTATTGCGCTCCGGTGCCAGCCAAATTACTGATTTGAAGGCTTACGGCTTGCGCTTGCAACCTAAATGGAGAGATGCACCTTTGACGCAGATCCGCGACAATATAGACAGGGATTTTTACGCATTGTCTTGCGCCTATTATGATCGCTACATAGTCCCACATTTTGACTACTAACAAACGTTTGACGAAACATATCAATGACTGAAACCACATTTATACCAACACCTGTAACTGCAGCTTTGGCGCGAATCCAACAATTTCTCTATTGCGAAACACCAGATGCTTGGGTGGAATCGGCAAAAAAATTAGAAAATCAAGCGCTGCTTTTACTTGACCATGCGAACTGTGAAAAGAAAGCCGCTTCAACGGCTATTAATTTGATGTATCGTTACGTGGGTGATTTTGAAATGATGCATAAAATGTCGCGGCTCGCGCGTGAAGAATTGCGGCACTACGAACAGGTTATGCAAATCATGGAAAAGCGCGGCATAGCTTACGAGCAAATTACTCCATGTCGTTACGCCGGAGAATTGCGTAAACCTGTACGAACTCATGAGCCAGCACGTTTTGTTGATACGTTAATTGTGGGTGCGATTATAGAAGCGCGCTCCTGCGAACGTTTCGCAAAAGTTGCACCACATTTGGATAACGAATTACAAACCTTTTATTTGTCTCTGTTGAAATCAGAATCGCGTCACTATCAGGATTATTTACATCTCGCTAAAAAGGCCGCTGGCGGGGAAGATATCAGTGAACGCGTAGATATTTTTTTAAAGCTCGAAAAAGATTTGATCGAAAGCGCTGATACGGAATTTCGGTTTCACAGTGGCGTACTCCAGTAGCTTCCTATCGAATTTTATTGATGCCTATATCTAGGCATCTTTGTCAGAATACGCTTCTGCTTCAGCGAAAATAATGTCGTCCAATATCTGCTGCTGACTTTTACCGGTGCAATTAATCGTTAAAGTGGCGTAACGCTCATAGAGCTTACGTCGCTCTTCGTAAAGTCCTTCGAAACTCTGGCCGGGTTTTCGTGCTAGCCCGCGAGTATCAATGTTGTTTACTCGTGCCGTTAAATCGGAAAGCGCAACGTCCAAATAAATAATCGGACCAAAGTGATGCAAATGCTGCATGGCTTTTTCGCTGTACACAGCGCTACCACCTGTTGCGATAATATGGTTGGGGTAATGAGTGTTGAGGAGCACTTGCTCTTCAATATCACGTAGTGCCAAGTAGCCTTGATTATCGACAATATCTTGCAAGGTTTTATTGTGTTGGAGTTGAATTAAGAGATCTGTATCCACAAAATCTTTCGCAAGCATTTTTGCCAGAAGTATTCCCAAGGTGCTTTTTCCCGAACCGGGCATGCCAATCAAAATTAAACTGGTGGTGTAGGAGTTCATATTCTTCTCGCGTTCATTGATATGAAATAGCTATTTATGATTCTGCAGTATTATGGGAGTTCAGTTGCAAAGCGCAAGCTTTACAGATGCAGGCGAGATTAATTTGATTGGTTGGAATTTTTGTCAGAACACTTTGCGGTATGTTAGTTTGCATACACCAACAGTTGTTGGGAGTTTCAGGAGACTCGACAAGCCCGCAATAGTTAGGTGAATTACATAATGGACACAGGTTGGACATAATCTGGCCCCAGACTAATTAACCGCGTAAAGTAAAGTGCAGAGAGATAAATACGTCGGAGTAGTTACAATCTTAAAGGTTTACATCTTCAAAAGCTCACTTCGTAAAAATTTTAATCTAGTGAAAGACTAAACCAAAGAAGCTTCCTGAAAATTAATTTGATTCAGGGCGTGTTCCGCGAAAGTTTTAAGCGGCGCTTCATCCTTCGGTATGCCCTCTACAGCGCGCTCCATAATATTTTTTAAGTGCAGTAGTTGATCGTAAATTTGATCCAGCATAACGCTCATTTCTACTAGTGAAAAATTATCTTCCGTATCCTGCTCCAGTGAGAAGCAGGTGAGCCATTGTTCATGCTCAAGCTGGAGAATACCGCTTCGTACTATGGATATTGCCAAGCGACCCATAACAGCTGAAATCGAGCGCGTTAATAGAGAGGGTGGTAGCTGCATTAATTTTTGCGACAAAGCTTTAGCATTTTCAAATTGTTGTCGCAACATTTTTTGGCGCGATAGAAGTTCTGCCACAGAGGGAGCTTGAGCGAGCTTGGTGGTTGGTGGGGCTGCATATTTAAAAAGAATTACTGCAGCGTCGTAGACGGATTCAAAATAGATATTATCGCTAAGCTTCAGTGCGGACAGCAACACGGTATGCACATGTTCGCCGTAGCTTTGATAACGTATATGGTTAAAAATAATGTTATCAGTAGCTGCGATGATCTGACTTGTCATCGGCAATTTATCACCAAAGACATGGGACGGGTATCCAGTGCCATCAATTCGTTCGTGGTGATTGGCGATGGTAATTCCAATTTCTCTTGGTAGGTCGGGTACCAGGTCGAGAAAACGCTTGGCTATCAGCGGATGCGCTTGCAATGCTTTCCACTCGTCTTGAGTAAATTCACTGGTTTTTGAACTCAACTCCGGTGCGAGATATAAAAAACCTACATCGTGAAAAAGGCCGGCTACGAAAACGGTCTGCAACTCCCGACTATTAAGTTTGAGCTGTAGGGCAATAGCCAAACTAGCCAACGCGCTAAATATACTTTGATAATAAATTTCAGTAGCGCGTAATGCGAGTACTGTCAGGTTTTGTTGTAACAAAGGATACTTTTCATAAAACAGACACATTTGCTTTAGGCAGTGCTGATATTCGTCTCTATTGGTAACTGCTTTTAAACCAGGTATGTTCCCGGCAAATTTATTTAGGAAATCATAGAGTTGCTTCGCATCCAGGCTGCTGGAAATACCAACGCATTGTTCAAGCGGTTTCATTAACTTATGTTGAAGTAAAATTGCGGCCCGCTTTTCACTAAGATCGGAGCCAGCCGCCAGCAGCAAAATACCTTGGTCATTGTAGATGGCCTGGTTGGTAATTACGCTATTGGTTTTATTCACCTCAATGAGGTTTTTGCAATAATTGTTGGTTTCGTTATCCATTTTTTGCCGCTGATTCTAAAGATTAAGATTTGGCTAACTATTCAATAAATCAGAACTTTCCTAATCAGTTTGGCGTCATACATCGCTTTTTGGCATGAAACCAAGCTAATTATTCAAGCTTAGCTCAAGAATTGCAGATAGAAATATTAATTATTTTTTTGATAAGTAAACCCACTGTGAATTTACTTACCAGAAGTAGCGTGCAATCGATTACTTGTTTAGTTGTTGCGTCCAGCTAACTAAAGCGTTCAATTGGGCGACAACGTTTTGCTGAACTTTCTCGTCCAGGAGATTCCCCTGTTGGTCAAACATATTAGTAAACGCGTTAGCAAAAACTTCGGGTCTGTTTAAGGGGTGAAGATTTAAATAAACGCAGGATTGACGTAAATGATATTGCGCCCTGGAAGTGCCCATACCTCCTCCCGAACCCATTATTGCAACTGTTTTTCCGCTGAGGAGCGAATTTTCTGGCTCGCGCGAAGCCCAATCCAGTGCGTTTTTTAGTGCGGGGGCGACCGAATAATTGTATTCGGGGCACCCCAAAACCAGCGCATCCGCCTGTGCTATTTGATCCAGGAGTTTAATAACCGCAGGCGGTTTATTGGTGATGTCTGCGTTGTAAAAGGGAACCGCTGAAATATCAGCAATGGTAAATTCTACATCGGCTGGAGCATGGGCTTGTGCATAACGTAGCAAACCCATATTGGTGGAGTTTTTACGCAAGCTACCGCAAATTGCTAGAAATTTCATTTTCGTATCTCCTGTTTATTGTAGGGATCAGTAAATAATTTTGATTGAATCAAATAGTAAAATACATGCATTAAATTCAAAACCAAAATTACCTGTTAAAAGAAACTGCTTTTAACGCCATTCAATTCCACTTCAAAAATTACCGCTGCGTAGGGTGGTATTCCTGTATTGCCTTTCTCGGCGTAAGCATAAAGTGACGGAATATAAATAATTACTTTTGAGCCATCTGGTACTTGGGTCATCGCTTGACTAAAGCCCGGTATCATATCATTCAATTTGAAACTGTCTGATTCACCGCGCTTGTAGCTGCTATCAAATTCAGTGCCATCCAATAATGTGCCGCGATATTTAACCGTTACGGTGTCTTTAATCTTGGGTAACTTGCCGGTGCCTTTTTTGACGAATTTGTATTGAACGCCAGAATTCAATGATACGACATCAGGCTTAACAATGTTTTCAGCAAAAAATGCCTTTTCTTCAGCCATGTAAAATTGTTTACGGTTTTCCGCCCAGTCATTATCTTTAACACTGATTTTTTCTTGTATAGCGACTAGTAATTGCTTTTCCTCTTTGGCAGAGATTTTTGGTGGTGTGTTAACTGCTTGTGCATCCGCCAATCCGATTGCCATACTTGAGGGCATTACTGGTATACCGTTTTTACCAAAGCTTTTAGCTATTGCGCGGGCGGTTAAATAACTAATTTGTTCCTGATCGGTGCGTAAACCTTCTGGTGCATTTTCAACTTCAGTGGTTTGCGAAGTGCTAGCAAGAGGTGACGCATTTTTTTGCAAAGTATTTAATAGTTCGGTGTAGCGCTCTTCGGGAATTCTCGGCGCAATTCCATCGCGAACATCATAGGCCCCCAATAGAAAAGGTTTTTCATCAATGCGGATTTTCATTCCCAATATTTTTTTTGTAATATTACGCGCCTGAAAATAATTTGCGGTTTGTTCCAAACTATTCAGTTCTACACCTTTATAGGGGATATCCAGCTTGTTGCTGCAAGCACTCAGGATGAAAAGGAAGGGTATTAGTGCGAATTTCAATAAGCTATGCATGGTCGGGTGTTCCTGGAATTTAGTACTGAAGGCGCCATAATAAACCATAAAGCTGTCGTGTAGCTTAATGAAAAGCGCTATCAATAGGCTAAACATGGATTTTGAAAAACGTATTAATAATAATCTAAAAATGTGAAATTAAACGACGCCGACATTGGAGCAATTTGCCAATAGCTTTCAGAGTTGTTCATTTTTCACTCCATCACAACCAATTCACTGCAAAATGAAAAGCCCTATCTATACTCAGAAATAATTGAAGGAAAGGTCGGCCGTAATTTGATATCTGGTAACAATAAGTTGGAGTGCGTATGAGTCAGCTTTGGTTCTTTTCTGAAACCGGGCAAATTTTATCTGTACCTGGTACGGAGTCCGCTGTAGATGGGGAAGGGCATGCCAAGGAAAATATGCTCACCTATGAAGTGAGGGTAGGGACCGCTGACGAGTTTCACGAGCTTTGTATTAGCTCGGAGCAAATTATTCTGATCTCAAGCGCAAAAGAATTCGATGAAAATTTTGTGCGCCGAATCCCTGCTACGGTTCCAAAGCTGGCATTGATTAAATGTGGCACACCTCCGGCAGCACGTGAGCAACTCGATAGACTCGAGCTTGATGCGTGTATTTTGACTAACTTTACCGAAGCCTCCGTTCATCTTGCGTTTAAGAAATGCGCTGAGGAGAAACGAGCTATAGCCGCTCTTCAGGAAGAACTAAAAAATTATTCCAGCATCGCTTTTACTGCCATGTCTTCTGCTTCTGAGATGGGCGTTGTTGCTTTCTACGCGCAATCTGTACAAAACATTTCAGATATGAATCGGTTGGCGCAGCAAACCCTACGCTGCTTGAAAGATTTATCTGTTCAGGGTTATATCCAATTTTCATTTGAGGACAGGAGTTACATTTATCCCGAAAACATATCGCAAAAATATCTAAATTTATTGAAACAAACTGGATCATCTGGCTGCCGCATTTTGTCGCAAGGACGATTTTTCATATTCAATTTTGAAAATGCGCAATTTTTGATTACTGACGCACCGGTTGAGGATCCTGACAAATACGGACGTTTGCGCGATGTAATCGCACACATAGTGTCTATTGCTGAGGCGCGTGCCAAAACAATAAAAGCCAACGAAATGTTGAAGGCGCAGCAGGAAAATACTCGCACAGTGATTATGTTGCTCGAGATGGCTTCACAAGATAATCGGACCTCGGTTAAGACCATCATGACGGAACTGTCTCTGTCATTGCGTGAAATAGCAACAGGGCTCGATCTAAATCTGGAACAGGAAACTGCAATGTTGGCGCTATCTGAACAAGCATTAACGTCGCTTGAATCATTATATGAAACAACAGACGCGATAGAATCGCACTTCAGAAGTTTATTACTGCAATTAGATCAAGCGGCAAAACTATTGGAATCTAGTGACACCGAGCACAAGACTGAAACTGAAGCGAGTGTTGAATTGTTTTAATTGTATTATATTCGTACAATGGCCGCGCAAGATAACATTCCAATAACATTTTTGCTAAAGGTCCAACGTCATGTACAACATAAATCTCTCTCTATATAGAAGGCTGCATAATATGCGGAGTTCGTTATTATGCTTAGGTTTTGCCACAACACTCGCCGCTACTGCACAAACAGCTTCGGCATCCTGTACTTATCAAATCGACAACGAATGGTCGAATGGTTTTGTTGGTAGCATTATTATAAAAAATGATACAAATTCAGCGGTTAATGGATGGAGCGTTAATTGGCAATATTCAAGCAATCGTATTACCGGTAGCTGGAATGCAAATTTTTCGGGTAGCAATCCCTACACCGCTAGCAATGTTGGGTGGAACGGAAATCTTGCAGTAGGCCAATCAATTTCATTTGGTTTTCAAGGCACAAAAAGTGGTGGCACTGCTGAGCGTCCGGTTGTTAACGGAAGCTTGTGTGGTTCAGCTACATCATCTTCGATAAGTAGTGTGCCGCGTTCTTCATCAAGCTCAAGTCAAATATCGTCGGTGATATCTTCAATACGCTCAAGTTCATCGTCAGTCGTTTCATCAGTAGCCTCGTCGGTGCGCAGCTCATCATCGGTAGCGGTGAGTTCATCGTCAATTCCGCGTTCATCTTCATCAGTTGCGTCAAGTGTTGCTGCTAACGCGTGCCCGAGTCAGGTTGAAAATGCCTATCAAATGTATTCGGCAAAAATTCCTGCAACTGTTCAAGCAGAAGATTTTGATCCGGCTGGATATTCCGATAGCGGCACTACCAATGAAGGCGGCGCTTATCGCACAGATACAGGCGTTGATATTAAATCAATTACTAACGGCAACGCAGTGGGCTGGATGACTGCAGGTGAATGGTTGGAATACACCGTTTATGTAGAAACTGAAGGCGACTACGATGTCACTATTCGTTCGGGCGCAGTCGGTACCGGACGCACATTTAAAATATCGCAATGTAACACCACGTTGATTGAATCCTTCCAGGTGCCAAATGTTAGTACGTGGGGCGAATTCAAAACCTATTCAGCGGGTAAAGTTCGTTTGAAACCAGGTTATCAAAAGATTCGCGTTACAGTAGGTACAACTGATTATGCAGACCTTGATTGGATTCACATTGGACCTTATTCAGGGACAATAGATAACGGAACCGAAAACCCGCCTACTGATGCAACTCGTAGTGAAGGGTGTGGCAAGTCGAGAACGCTTCAAAACGGACGTATTAATCTAAGTGTTAACGGTACAAATCGTTCTTACATTTTGCGTGTGCCAGAAAATTACAACAACGCAAATGCTTATAGATTCGTTGTTGGCTATCACTGGTTGAATGGCAACGCTAATCAGGTAGCAAGTGGCGGCAATGGTGGTTCGACCGACAAGCCTTTTTACGGCATGTGGGACCTTGCCCAAAATAGCACTATCTTTGTAGCTCCAGAAGGTATTGATTCAGGATGGGCAAACTCTAATGGTCGCGACATAGCCTTCACCGATGCACTGGTGAATCAGGTTCAATCCAATCTATGTATCGACAAGAGCCGTATTTTTGCGACCGGCTTTAGTTACGGTGCCGCTATGTCCAACGCAGTGGCCTGTTCGCGCGCGAATGTATTCCGCGGAGTTGCACTTTATGCTGGCGCGCAATTGAGTGGTTGTGACGGTGGGAATTCTCCTATCCCTTTCTTTGCCGCTCACGGTATTAGCGATAGTGTCTTGAATATTAGCCAAGGTCGCTCGGTGCGTGACCGTTACGTGCGTAATAACGGATGTACAGCGCAAAATCCTCTAGAGCCGTCGCGCGGTAGCGGTACGCACATTTGTACGTCTTATCAAGGCTGCACAACCGGCTATCCGGTTCGCTGGTGCGCATTTGACGGTGATCACTATCCAACCCAGAAAGATGCTGGTCAGTCGGAAAGCTGGATACCACGTGAAGCCTGGCAATTTATCAGCCAGTTCTAACAAACTGCTTTAAGTCACACTTGGATTGCCCGGCACTTGCCGGGCTTTTCATTTATGCAGATTAGATTTTTTTAAAGAGCTTACTCACCAATATCCGCTTCACTCACACCATTTAAATCCATCAAGACTTTCACCTGCCGTTGCAAATAGGTAACTTGTTGCTCAAGTGTTTCAATTTTTTGTTCGAGAAGTTGAATTTTGCCATCGTCATTTTGTACGGAATTTTTTGTAGAACTAACCATAGCCGCTATAGCATCGAGATCAGGCTTGCCGCATAGTAAATGCATGTACCTGTCTTCACGTTGACCTGCAACTTTGGGAATGCGTACAAAGTAGGGTTTAGTCTTTGCACATAAGTAATCGAGCTTTTCCTCAACCGCCTTAGTGTTTTCAAATTCAAACATGCGCTGTGCGCGAGTGAATAACTCAGCAACTGTTTGCGGGCCGCGCAGTAGCATCACGTTCAAAAGTGCTTGGGTGGCTTTATCAAAACCTAATAGCCGGGTAAGACGTTGATCGTAGCGGGCGGCGCGAGCGCTGTAATCTACCCTGATTAAATCCTTGTCCTGCAATTGACTAGCGCAGCGTTGTAATTCGCCGGTCTCGTAATTTGTAACAGGTTCGCGGCTGGTTTTTTGATTGCACGCTAATACCAAGCTGTTAAGGGTTATGGGATAAGCATCTGGTGTGGTTAATTGTTTTTCCATCAGCGAGCCCAAAACGCGAGCCTCAATGTTGGTTAACAAGGGTTCGTTAGCGTGATTATCATCTTCGTGTTGTGATTCCATGGTGTCCCCAATTCATTAAATATTGGTAAGTTGTTCAAAAGCATCTATAACAATTTCTTCATCAGCTTCCGAGAGCTCTGCCAAATCCATAATGCAAGAGTCATTAACGCCCAGAATATTTTCGATTTCCTCGAGGCGCAGATTAGAGGATGATGCAGTGTTAATATAGTGTTGAATTGCTGCCCGCATTTTATGTGAATCGCTTTCTGCTGATTTAAGGGCGTCGACTGTGGTCTGTGTAAGCCAATGAATAAATTCAGCATGTTTTTCGGGGGATTTATCAATATCTGCGTTGTATTCCACTAAAGAACTCCTATAGAAATGTAATGCTGCATTTTTTATATTTTCAAAATTAATCAATAAAAATTCTTTACAGTTTTTTAAAGAAGCGTTAAATAATAAGTCGCATGAAATTAGCGGGAGCTGCACTTTCAAAACTTAGTTCTTTACCCGAGTTTGGGTTTATGATTTTCAATCGTAGAGAATGCAATCCCATTCGCTGACCCGCCTGACCGTATCGTTCATCTCCCACCACAGGGTAACCGAGCCAAGCCAAGTGAGCGCGAATCTGGTGTTGGCGGCCTGTGTCGATGTGTACTTCAAGCAATGCTCGCCCGCTGGTAGTTTTCAGGGTTTTAAAATGGGTAATGGCAGATTTTGCATCAGGGTGTTCGCCAACATGCACCCGGTATTGAGTCTCATCAAGTCTCAAAGGTTGCGCTATTGTGCCTTCGGCCGGGCTTGGGTTACCTTCAACTACGGCCAAATAGGTTTTTTCTGCCAGGTCCCATTTCGCCATAATAGCCTCACGGACTTCACGCGAAGTTGCAAACAGGAGGACGCCAGAAGTATCTCGATCAATACGGTGAACCGGCCACAGTTTGATCTCTTGCGATCGGCGCGACAATTGTTTACGAAGAATTGCGAGTGCGTGTTGCTGGGTTTCTTTTGCATTGCCAACGGAGAGTAAACCGGCAGGTTTATTAATTGCAATCAAATCACGATCCGAGTAGAGGATCTCCAATTGGGATAGAGTTTCGTTGAGGGGCTTTTGTGAGGCACCGATTTCAACGAGGTCGTCAGGTTGCAGTGGATGATTATGTTGGGTAGTGGTTATTCCATTGACACTTACGCATCCAGTCTGCAATCTTTGTTTAATTTTGTTGCGGGCCCAATTACGTAAATGGGTTTGCAAAAACGGGAGCAGACTGGTGGACTCTTGTACACAAAATTTATCTGACATGAGGTGGCGCCGTATATTTTTGAGGCAATTGAGCTTTGTTAGCGAATGAGTTTATCCCATGTGAAAATTTCGCTTCGGACAACTTAAATCAATGCTAGTGTAAACAAAAGCGTTTCGATTGCTCCTTCTGCAGGGTTAAATATTTAGGAGCTTAATGTACAACTATTAATGCTTAAATAATATATAAATAATCTATTGTCAGGGTAGTAATTTAGGTTTCGTCAATGCTTAATTCAATTCGTGGTAGGTACAAAACAACGAGGATAAACCTATGTCGTTAATCAATAATAATAGTCTTACAGCAGAGTCCATCATGAGTCGCACCCTTTTAAGCGCTTACGAAGGGTGGACTATTCATCGTTTAGCAGAGTTTTTTATCAAACATAATATTTCCGGTGCTCCTGTTATTGCATCTGATCACGAGCTTGTAGGTGTTGTTACCATATCCGAAATATTTAAGTTCAGTAATATGGATGAAAAAAATCGCCGCGAGGCATTGCGCAATTATTATCGCGAAGCTTGCGAAATCGATCTGGACGAAGCGAGTCTACGGGAATGGAGTGGTCACGCAGAGCGAAATTGCACAGTGCATCAAATTATGCGCAAAGAAATTATCGTCGTTGAGAAGGAATTTTCGATTGATCAAGTAGCTGCAGTGATGGTTAAAAATGATGTACATCGTGTTGTGGTAACTCACAATAAAATCGCCCTGGGTGTTATTACCAGTATGGATATTTTGCGCACATTGCAACCTGAATCAATCCCTTTACAGCTGGTAACTACTGCGTAATTAATGCAGTGGATCTTTTATTTATCTCACATCAATAGGTTTTTTATGTGGCAAAAAGTGTCGCGTCCGTTTTTATGGGCTTTATGCGCAATTTCTATTTTTCTTTCCGCAAGTGTTTTTGCATTATCGTTGAGTGACTTGAGTAGTCAAGATGCCAATGCTGGTTTAAAAGCAGCGTTAGAAAAAGGATCATCTGCTGCAGTCACAAAGCTGGGTGTTGAAAATGGCTTTTTAAATAATGACAAAGTAAAAATCAAGCTTCCGGAAAAATTTGATAGGGCGCGCGAGTTGCTCAGGATGACCGGACAGTCAAGAAAATTTGATGAGCTTGAAATTGCCATGAATCGGGCAGCCGAACAGGCTATACCTTATGCCAAACCATTACTGATGAATGCTATTAAATCCATGACGGTTAAAGATGCAAAAAATATTTTATCTGGTGGTGAAACTTCGGTGACGGATTTTTTTCGTCAGAAAACGTCTGACTCACTTGTCGTTAAGTTTTTACCTTTGGTAAAGGGTGTAACTGATAAGACTAAACTGGCGAAAAATTATAATTCTGTCATGGCTCAGGCACAAAAATATGGTGTGGCCACGCAACAAGAGGCTACCGTTGAAGCCTATGTGACAAAAAGAGCAACTGATGGCTTGTATTTAATGATTGCTGAAGAGGAAAAGGCAATTCGCCAAGATCCTTTAGCGGCGGGAAGTAAAATCATCAGCAAAGTTTTCGGCACGCTGAATAACAAATAATACCTTGGATAGTCTAGCTTTTATTCGTTGAGTATTTTTTCTGGCATTTCTCACAGTAAAAGCTACGCCTATGATTTTTACCCAAGTGAGCTCGTTCAAAGGGAATATTGCACCGTGGGCAAGTACTTTTATTATGCGCCAGCCAATGTTTTTTCAACACAAAGGCTTTTTTCCAAGCGAGAAATTCAAAGCTGTATTTATGCGCTTCATCGATCAGCGCACGTAATTTGGCCTGAGGTAATGCTCCTATTTCAGAAAGCGGATGAACACGAAGCCGAAATAAAACTTCGTTTTTTATGATATTGCCTACACCAGCAAAAATATCCTGATTCAACAAAGCATCGCATACCAGGCTCTCTGGTGAAGCTTTTAGTTTTGCACGAGCCGCTGCAGGGTTCCAGGCGTCTGACATTACATCAACGCTCCAATCATACAAAATATTCAATTCTCCCTCTAAATATTTTACGGAACAGGCGTAAAAATTTAGTTCCTTTTTATTGGCGAATTGTAAGCTGAGGCGAGGGCTTGTCTCTTTACGTTCGTTAATGAGATAAGTGCCGAACATCAGCAAATGGATCCGAACTGAAAAACCGGATAATTCGATTAGAAATTGCTTTCCAAAGGTTCGTAAGGACTTTACCTGCTCCCCTTTCAAACGAGAGAGATCAATTTTGCTATTGCCCTCGGCGCGTAAAATTTTTTTACCAACAAATTCTGCTGCTAGCTCTTTAAGGATAACAATGGATGGACCTTCCGGCATAATTTCACCATGAATAGGTAGTAGGAATTACGTCAGGTGCTGTTGCTGACATTAATAATACTATTTTGATCGAGGTGAGATCTCGGTGTGCTGGCAAACGCAGCTAAAGACGGGCATTTAAAGAAGAAAACAAATGAAAGAAAAGTAAGGGTCTAATTAAAGGTAGAACATTCGCCTACATTTCATTTACCTTGACCGAGCAGTCGTGCTGGTAAGAATAAAATAGCGCGTAATAAGGCAAAAGCTGCTTCAAAGGTGATGCCAAGAAGTCGGAAAGGTAGGGATAGCACCCACAATATTGGCCATAAGATAAGCGCTATGATCGCCAATGGCCAACAAATGACAAATAGCAATAACCAGCAAATAAACGTAAGCATTTCGCCCCCGATAAATAATTGAGTCCAGATCGTGTAATAAATTAGATGCGGAATAGAGAAAATCAGATTCACTGTAATCAATTATTTATACGGTGGCTACTCAAGGCTACAGAGCCTAAAGAAAAACGGGCAAATCACAATTGCTATGATTTACCCGTCGTTAAGGCTATGGATGCAAACTTATTAGCTTCAGTGTATCGCTAATCAGTAAAGTTTGAAAAATCACTTAATAACCCAGCAGCGTCAAATGCAGCGATTTCAAAGATATATTCGCCTTCCAGCCAACTGAAGTTATAGGTAGTAGTCCATGGGTCATTGATAGTGATATAGGTATATTTTGAATCATCAATGGATTTATAGCGAATTCTGTAACCACCCAGCTCAGTAATATCCAATGCGGTCTTATCTTCGCGCAACTTAGGTGCTATCCAAGTCAATCCAACTGGACCAGCAATTGGGGTATACCCTTTGGACACGCTGCTGGCGCTGGACTTAGAAGATAGTGAGCTTGATGACACCTTGCTTGATGAAGCCAAGCTAGATAGCTTACTTGATGATGCCTTGCTAGAAGAAACCTGTGCACGGACGCTGGAAGCTGCCTTGCTTGAGCTTCGTAGGCTGGACGTTGCTTTACTTGAACTCGGTACGGATGATTTAACTGAAGAGGATGAGGCTGCACGACTGCTCACGACAGAGGATTTTGAGCTCGATGCCTTAGAGCTGGAGATCTTGCTAGAGCTGGACGAAGAGGTGTTGGTTTTAGGCACGTGGGCGATGTGAACCCAATTTAACGTAAAGCCTCCGCTAATAGCTCTCACACCGAAATGGTGAGGCCCAGCTTTAAGAGTTACAGTGCGTTGAACTGTAATCCAAGCCTGCGCTCCCCCGGTTTTTGGAACAACAATGCGGTTCACCTTGCTCAGTGATCCGCCCGGATTAATATTATTGAACGTAAAAGTACTGCCCTCATACAAACTGGATACTCGGTAGCTTATGAGATATTCGCCAGTAAAAGGGATGACTACTTTGTGGTTTTGGTAGTTCATCCAATCGCCGGTATTGATAGAAGAAGCGTAAAGCCCGCCACCAGAATCAGTTGAAACTTCGTTCTTAATGCCACTTCCAGAGGAAAAAGCTTCTGCCTGGATAGTCACGGGAATTGTATAGCCACTGGCCTGCGCTTCAGCTTGGCTTGCACACACTAATGGAGCACATAAGGCGATGGCCATAGTGATTTTGCGAAAAATGGTTTGATTTAGAATATTTGCTCTCACAGTCATGGCGTTTAAAATATTAAATTTGAATTTGGTTGACATAGAAGCTCCGTGTTGCGGTATGAGGGATGCTGGCCAAAATGTAATCACTCTATACAGCTGATTGGGACACGCCCTTAAGTTACCCAGCGCACCATACCTAGCTTCAATTTTCCAGCAACCCCATAGATTCCAAAAACATGAACTGGCTCATGCTTTCATTAACTTTTTTTCTATAGAGAGTATTTTGGTGCCAATTTTGTGTAAGTGAATGAGTACCGATGTGTAGCAAATTTAAAACCATTGTTCAAAAGTGGTGCATTGAAAATTCATGCGTTCGGGCCTCCTCGATATGTTTTATTGGTCGGTGAGTAGAAAAAAGCACATGTTTGTCCGCGAAAATTTGTAACAAAATTTATGTAGGTTTCAATACAAAGGTCGTTGGTAATTAATAGGAGAGCTCTTTGAAGGTGTAGCGGTTAGTGAGAAGTTTCCCTAAGCAAGTGAAGTTGATTTGTGGATTGAACTTTTCGGAGGAGGATGACTCTTTGCCTTCAGGTTTATTTTGTGTCGTCAGATCGCATATGAATCAATGCGTGCCTAATATTAAAGAGTGCGTCCACAGGACAAATTTGGATATTTACTTATAAGGCGAATGGCTAATAATGTGGCCAGAGATTTTTTAAAATACTTTTGGGTGTTTTTTTGAAATTTATGTACCGTTTTGAAATAAACTTATTAATGCGAAATTTATTGGTAATGAAATTTTCGTCACAATTGCAGTTCCATGACAGCCCCAATCGATTTATTATCGTTAGGTTGGTTGCCAAAAGATTAGTTACTAAAAAGGTTAGTTGTTAGAGATAATGCTAGTGGCTGCTACATCACTGTTAGAAATAGCCACTATGAGGAAATTATTTCTGGCGTACAAAATTATGTGCAAATAAATTTCTGTGGGGTGCCTGCTTTTAAACTTGCTTAGACAGTGGACGATTTGCATGCTTTTGAGCTTGTTCGCTAACGAACGGAGTTTTCGGTATAAAAGATTGAGACTGATTACCTCTGCCATACAGTGAGTTTGTAGAATGGTCTGGTCTATTGCGATTCTGTGCGTAGCTGTGCTTCTCTTCTATATTTTGTGGGGTGCAAAATTAGGCGCGTGGACAGGTGGTGTAGCGCAGGGAAATTTAAATCAGGTTCAGGATTTATTTTTTCGTACGGTGTTTACCTTGCTCGGTTATGTCGCCAAACGCGATGGTCCTGTAAATCAGCAGGAAGTTAAGCGTACTGAAGTCTATATGGAAAAAATGGCGCTTAACGCTGAGCAAAAACGCGAAGCTATACGTCTATTCAAATTGGGGTCTAAAGAAAATTTTGATGCCGACGACACCATTAAACAATTTTACGGATTAGCAAAAAAAAGCCCTAACCTTGTTCAAATATTATTGGTGTACCTTATAAATCTTGCGCGCGTCGATGGCTTGCTTGGAAAAAAGGAGACAGATGCAGTTCAAAAGGTCGCATTCGGGCTCGGTTATTCTTCCATTACATTCAAGCATTTGTTGCAAATGGTTTCATCGCAATACAATTTTACCGAAGGAATGAAGAGAAAAACTCACGCTGGAAAACAGCAGGAGACGAAAGAGTCCTCTGGAAGCACATCCGCTAACAAATCTAGCTATCAGCAAGCAACGGGGCAATCGAAATCACGATCTAATAGTCAGGCGGACGAAAAGCTCGATATGACCGATGGTGAAAGTTGTGCTGAAAAAACTGAAGACTTTAATACGCGCGATGATCAATTGGACGAAGCCTATCAGGTGCTCGGCGTATCCGCACATGTAAATGATGGAGAATTGAAAAAGGCCTATCGTAGTCTCGTTGGTCAGTATCACCCCGATAAGCTTATGGGTCTTGGATTACCGTCGTACATGATTCAATCATCGAAGGAATGTTTTCAGGCAATTCAAGCTGCCTACGAATATATAAAAGAAGCGCGAGCTAAGTAGCGGATATTTACTTATTTGAATTGGCGCGCCAGCCGCCTGACATTGCAACTTTAAGCGTTAGTAAAAAGTCTATTCCCAGTTGACCTAAACGAATATCCGTTTATTTGCAGATAATAATGTGAAGGGGTGCTTATTAAGTGGTTGATGCTGTTAGAATTCACATAATTATGACCTCTTACTTTGTGTTGATGATAAATAACCAAGATGCTTAACCAAAATACCTTTCAAGCGATTATGTTTGCCGATGTTTCTGGTAGCTCCGCGCTTTATAAACAATTGGGTAATCAGGAGGCAAAAGCAATTGTTGATGATGTGGTAAGCCATATGGCTGCAACCACAATTGTTCATGAAGGCATGGTCGTGAAGACGATTGGCGATGAAGTTATGGCTCGTTTCGATAACGCTGCCACCGCATGCCGTGTTGCCATTGCTATTCAGGAGCGATCCAGTCGTGAATTCGCGGATATTGGTCTAGGGATTCGCATAGGGATAGCTTACGGAGATACCGTGGTGACCCCTAACGATGTATTTGGCGATACCGTAAATGATGCTGCGTTTGTTGCCCACATAGCACGAGCCAATCAGATTCTTCTCACTCAAGGTGTGACCGATGAATTGGACGGTGCGCTCACGCAACAATGTCAACTTTTTGATCGGATAAATATAAAAGGTGACAGCCAAAAATCAGTTATTTATCGACTCGCCTGGGAAAGCTCGCAGGAAAATGATTTGTCCACGCGGGTAATGCAAATTCATGATGTCACACGGTACGTCGCCACATTCCAGCTCACGCTCAAAATCGGCGAACAAGTCATCAATATTTTGCCTGATCAAACTCCCTATACAATTGGTCGTGATCATAATAAGGTCAATTTGCGCATGGAGCACTCAGTGTGTTCGCGCGAACATTGCCATATAGAGTTCCGACGCGGAAAATACGTGCTGATTGATCATTCAACTAATGGCACTTATGTCCACGAAGAAAATAAAACTCCTATTTATTTGCGTCGCGAGGAAGCTCCGCTGCAAGGCAAAGGAGTTATCAGCGTAGGGCAACAGGTTAATCCTTCCAATCCCTGGTTGATTCATTTTCAGCATTGATTTTAAATCCATGAAAACAACTTTCGAACCTGCAATTGAATTTGCATCGCCTGGCTTATTCAGAATATTTGCTTCAATGGTTTATGACAGCCTGCTGCTGGCTGCGATTAGTATCGCTTATGGTGCGCTGGTAGTTGGTATTAGCGTAGCAGTAATGGGGCAGCCAGAAGCGGGACATCGGGTGGAATGGGCAGCTCCCGCGAAATTGCTAATCACGCTTGGTTGGTTGTTGGGTTTGATGTTTTTTTACATTTATTTTTGGCAAAAATTTGGTCAAACCCTGGGGATGAAAACCTGGCGAATACAATTGGTTGATGCCAAAACTCATCAACTTATTTCTCGTTCGCAAGCATACAAGCGCAGCTGTACCGCGCTATTCTCACTTGGAATTTTTGGTGTTGGTTATTGGCTCTCGCTCGCTCATCCACAGAGGCGTTTATTACACGATCTCACTAGCGGGACGCGACTAATTTTGTTGAAGAAAAGCAAATAACAACACTCACAGATTATTCCCGGTTGTAATAGCAACCGGCATTTTTGGATAACACAATTTTTATGTCGCTTATTAAAATCGAAAAAGCTTATTTAAGTTATGGCCTGCAAGTGTTGCTGGATGAAATTGATTTGGTGGTGGAGAAAGGTCACCGTCTATGTTTAATTGGTCGAAATGGAGCAGGTAAATCCAGCTTGCTAAAAGTGATTGCTGGCGAAGTTGATCTTGATAAAGGCGACGTTATTTTACAAAGTGGAATACGCATCGCGCGACTCGAACAAGATTTGCCCGATGCAGATGACCGACTCGTTTTTGATTCGGTGGCCAGCGCATTTCCCGGCTTGGGCGATTTACTTAGCGAATATCATCACCTTGCGCACGGCACCGAATTTAATGACGCGACTTTAGCGCGAATGGAAAAATTACAGCATGATATTGAAGCGCGCGATGGCTGGTCCATGCAACAAAAAGTGGAATCGATTTTAACGCGCCTGGATTTGCCTGCTGATAAATACATGCGCGAACTTTCCGGTGGCTGGCGTCGGCGCGTTGCTCTAGCGCGTGCATTAGTTCTTGATCCTGATGTTCTATTGCTCGACGAGCCAACAAACCATTTGGATATAGCGGCAATTGATTGGTTGGAAAAACAATTACTCAATTTTAACGGTGCTCTGGTTTTTATCACGCATGACCGTTCGCTTTTACAAACATTAGCAACCCATATAGTTGAATTAGATCGCGGCCATTTGCGCTATTGGTCCGGTGATTATGCGAGCTATTTAGTCTATCGCGAGCAAGCCTTAGCTGAAGAAGCGCGCCACAATGAATTATTTGATAAAAAATTAGCAGAAGAAGAAGTGTGGATTCGTCAGGGCATTAAAGCGCGCCGAACTCGTAACGAAGGCCGCGTGCGTGCATTGAAGGACTTGCGTAATGTGCGTGCAGAACGTCGTGAAGTTATTGGCAAAGCAAATTTCGCACTCGCGACGGGAGAGTCTTCTGGGAAACTTGTTGCTGAATTAAAAGATGTTTCTTATTCCTGGGGCAGTAAACCAATTGTTAAAAATTTCTCGTCCACTATTATTCGCGGTGATCGAATCGGATTGGTGGGCGCGAACGGTGCCGGAAAGAGTACCTTGTTAAAATTAATTTTGGGCGAATTGCAACCGCAATCTGGCTCGATACGCTTGGGCACAAATTTAAAAGTTGCCTATTTTGATCAGCTTCGAGATCAATTGGATTTAGATAAAAGCGCGGTTGATAACGTTTCTGAAGGCCGCGATTTTATTGAAATCGACGGCAAAGCCAAACATATTTTTTCCTACCTAAGCGATTTTTTATTTAGCGGCGAGCGTGCGCGCACACCTCTGCGTGCACTTTCTGGTGGAGAGCGAAATCGTGTGCTTCTCGCAAAATTATTCAGTAAGTCCGCAAATTTACTAGTTCTCGACGAACCCACTAATGATCTGGACGTGGAAACCCTCGAACTGCTAGAAGAAATCCTTACTGATTACGCCGGAACTGTTTTGTTGGTCAGCCACGATCGTGCATTTTTAAATAATATTGTGAGCAGCGTTATTGCATTTGAAGGCCGTGGAAACGTGCTCGAATACATTGGTGGTTATGACGACTGGATTCGCCAGGGCGGCAAGTGGACTGAATCAGATTTGCCTGATGAGCCTGCAAATGTTGCAGCGCCGGTGGAGCCCGCCAAGCCCTCAGTAACACAAGCCGCAGCAACTCCACGCATTAAAAAACTCAGTTATAAATTACAAAAAGAATTTGATGACCTGCCGAAAAAAATTGAGCAGGCAGAGCAAAAATTAGCGGAAATGAAAAGCATTGTGGGCGCGTCCGATTTTTATACGCAGGCGCCAAAGATTATCGAAGAAAAGCTACAGTCACTTGCACAACTGGAAATGGAATTGGAGGCTTGCTTCGAGCGTTGGGCCGAGTTGGAAGATATGCAGCAAGCCGAATAATTGAAAAGTTTTTTAACCGACTTGAGTCGACGGCGCTACGTAAACTGCCAGCACATCGCAAGTTGCGCCATGCAAAACGCTGTTAGGTGTTGACCCTAATAATAACGCGAAGCCTTTGCGTCCGTGGCTGCCGACGATAATTAAATCGGCCTCTTGTTGTTCTGCCAAATAATGCAATTCACTGGCAGGTTGACCGACTAAAACATGTTCTTGGGCGATAGGGTAGTCGATGTTTTTTATCAGCTCCCGTAATTCCTTTTCTGCCCGCTGTACTTGTTGAGCCTGCACATCGGAAATATCCAGCGGCATATCGCCACCGTAAGCAAATGTAATAGGTTCAAGCACGTGGGCGACGCTCAATTGAGCCTTGTAGGTGCGGGCGATTTGAATTGCTTTTGCGAGCACCTGATGAGTTTCGTCGGTTAAATCCAGGCCAACAAGAATGTGGCGATAGAGGCTGTCAGGGTTATTCATAAAAAGCTCCCAAGCAGTAGTTTCAGTAAAAAGCCTAGCCTTAAAATTTCACAATGGCTAGAAGTCATTTTTAACACAGAGATAGCAAATATGAGTATTGGAGTGATTATTATCCTTATAGTTGCGGTTGGTTTGGTACTAGGCCCGGTTATGATGATGCGACCGAGCCCGGCGCAAAAAAATAGGGAGTCTATGCGCCTGGTAGCGCGTGCGGAGGGCGTCCATTATTCAATACGCAATCTACCCCAACAGGCTGATGAACAGGAAAAACCAGCGCCCATAGCCGTTTATTTCTTACCACCTGCGGAAGCCAACCCCTCTTTGGATAACTGGATGTTACTACGCACACGCTATCAGCACGACATTCATTTTTTAGGCTGGTGGGCATGGCGCGATGGGAATCGTCCGCTTGGCGTGGAAGAAACTGTATTGCGTGAGCACCTGGGTGGATTGCCGGGGTCTGTAAAAGCAGTTAGCGGTGGTGCTGAGGGGCTAAGTGTCTACTGGGACGAAACCGGTGGCGAACCTGTGCTGAAGCAGGTTTTGAAACTGTTGAAGGCGCTGCAGGCCGCCGCTATTCGGTAACAGCTCGCTCTGGCATTAACTCCCGGCTCATAGTGTTCCGCGAGCCTTCCATCAGTTCACTCAATTCTTTGATCATTCGCAGTCGACGAGGGTCTTGATGCGAGGATTCCATTAATAGTTGTTGCGCTTTTTGATAGTAGCCTTGTGCAGAAAATCGGTCACCCAAATGGCTGAACTTGTAGCCTTGGGCAATAAACGAACTTACGCTCACCATCAAAAAAGCCCATGACAATTCGAGCGTGAAGGACTCTAACTCCTGGTCGTTGATCGTCCCCTTGGCACAAATGTGACGAAGTAAAGTAGCCGCTTCGCCTAATTGCAATTGGGTATGGGTAATTTGGGCATCGCTGTCTTTCTGATAGCTGCTTTTCGCGCTTACTTTCTGGTTGGCAAGGTCCTCCGAACGAGCAATTGCGTAACGGAGGCTATTTTCAATATGTATTTTTGAGCCCGTTTCCAGGTTTGCTATTTGTCGCAGGAGGTCAATGGCCTCATCGTTAATGTATTTTGCGATCTTTTGCTTGGGAAGAGTTTGTTCAAGGCAACTGACGATATCCACAAGGGCATCGTGTTTCAGTTTGAGTTTACGTTGTTGCATCCTACGTATTTGCTCGCGCTCGTGTTTACGATTGATGGCACTCACAACGAAAAGCGCAATGAGCGCTAAAACGATTAACCCGATTAGAACAGCCATGGAGCAGGGTACCTATTTAACCAATTGATAAAAGGCGTGATCTTTTTTATGAGGTTTGGAAGCTAAATTTTTATAAATAGTGTAGCGGGAATAATAAAACTTGTGTCTGCTTAACATAATCTTAACTAACTTGATGATTAATAAGAAAAAAGGTTGAGCGGAAATACGATGTGATCGATGTAAGTTTATATGCCAATTATGTTTTTTTAAATTTATCAGACATTAACATTAGCTTGACCCCCGCGATTTCAAGTCTTATATATGCGCACCTTGCTGCAAAGTAGCCATCTTGTAACTATCCTGTGATGGCATCTTGCTTCTATCCTCGGCATTCCTGCCGTCCAAATTCACTTATTCATATATTGAAAGACGTTTAAAACATGGGCAAATCCTTAGTAATTGTAGAATCTCCGGCCAAAGCAAAAACAATCAATAAATACCTTGGCGCTGATTTTGTTGTGAAGTCCAGTATTGGGCACATTCGGGATTTACCGACTAGCGGTGCCGCGAAGCCTATTGACGCTAAAGAGCGTGCCAAGCAAGCGGCTGCGACTCGCAAGCTCTCCGCAGAAGATAAAGCGGTATACCAAGCCAAAAAGAGTAAAACACAGTTAATCAATCGTATGGGAATTGATCCTGAAAACGGTTGGGAAGCTCATTACGAAATCCTCCCAGGTAAAGAAAAAGTGGTCGAAGAGCTGCGTAAGCTCGCTGAAAAAGCCGATACTATTTATCTCGCAACCGACTTGGACAGAGAAGGAGAAGCCATTGCATGGCATCTTCGCGAAGCTATTGGTGGAGATCCGGAGCGCTACCGTCGTGTGGTGTTTAACGAAATCACCAAAACCGCTATTCAAAACGCGTTTAAAAACCCGGGGCGAGTGGATCAGAACCGTGTAGACGCCCAACAGGCGCGCCGTTTCCTCGACCGTGTTGTGGGCTATATGGTTTCTCCTTTGCTGTGGGAGAAAGTTGCGCGTGGACTTTCCGCTGGCCGTGTTCAATCGGTCGCGGTTCGTTTGGTGGTGGAGCGCGAACAGGAAATCCGTGCTTTTATCCCCGAAGAATACTGGACTGTGTTTGCTGATTTGCAAGCCACCAAATCAGAGCAGGTTCCTTTTGAAGTTAAGAAGCAGGGCGATGAAGCTTTCAAGCCCGTTAACGAAGCTCAGGCGATGGCGGCGGTCAACGCTTTGCAGCAATCGACGTACAAAGTCGTTAGCCGTGAAGACAAACCGACTCAATCCAAACCTTCAGCACCTTTTATTACATCAACTTTGCAGCAGGCAGCAAGCACACGTCTGAGCTTTGGGGTGAAGAAAACCATGATGATGGCACAACGCTTATACGAAGCGGGCTACATCACCTACATGCGTACCGACTCGACCAATTTGAGTAAAGATGCGGTGGAAGCATGTCGTGATTACATTCTTGAGTCTTATGGCAAAAAATATCTGCCAGAGGCGCCGGTCCTCTACTCGAGTAAAGAAGGCGCTCAAGAAGCGCATGAGGCGATTCGTCCGTCTAGCGTGACTGTGCAACCAAATCAATTGAGCGGTATGGAACGCGATGCCGAGCGTTTATACACCTTGATTTGGCAACAATTCGTTGCCTGCCAAATGACGCCTGCGGAATACACCAGCACCAGCGTAGTGGTAAACGCAGGTGATTTTGAATTGCGCACACGTGGTCGTGTTGTTCGATTTGACGGTTTTACCAAGGTGTTGCCGCAAACCGCCAAAAAAGATGAAGATGTAGTATTGCCGGACATGAAGGTCGGCCAAGTTTTGCCATTAATTAAACTTAATCCTAACCAGCATTTCACCAAACCAACCGCGCGTTACACTGAAGCGAGCTTGGTAAAAGAGCTGGAAAAGCGCGCTATTGGTCGTCCATCCACTTACGCCGCTATTATTTCTACCATCCAGGAACGTGGCTACGTGCGCGTCGAAAATCGTCGCTTCTACGCTGAAAAAATGGGCGATATTGTGACTGAACGTTTGGTGGAAAGCTTCGATGATCTGATGGATTACAGCTTTACCGCAAACATGGAGGGCTCGCTCGATGGCATTGCTCAAGGCGAGAAAAAGTGGCGTCAGGTACTCGATGATTTCTACGCGGGCTTCACTAAAAAGCTAAAGCTAGCCTCGAGCGCAACCAAAGGTATGCGTGCGAACGATCCCACGGATACCAATATCCCCTGCAGTCTTTGCGGACGCCATATGCAAATCCGCACTGGCGGAACGGGCGTGTTCCTTGGGTGTTCCGGTTATGCCTTGCCGCCAAAAGAACGCTGTAAAAACACTATGAATCTGGTGTCGGGCGATGAAGTGATTGATGCCGATGCAGATGAAGAAGCTGAATCAAGACAACTACGCACGAAGCATCGCTGCAAAATTTGTAACTCAGCGATGGATTCTTATTTGCTGGATGAATCGCGCAAGATTCATATCTGCGGCAACAATCCGGATTGCGCTGGCTACGAAGTGGAGCAAGGCAGCTACAAGCTCAAAGGTTATGAAGGCCCCACTTTGGACTGCGACAAATGCGGCAGTCAAATGCAGCTCAAGACGGGTCGCTTCGGCAAATATTTTGGCTGTACTAATCCCGAATGTAAGAACACTCGCAAGCTATTAAGGAGTGGTGAAGCAGCCCCGCCAAAAGTTGACCCTATCGTGATGGCGGACTTGCGTTGCGAAAAAGTGGACGACCATTATGTATTGCGTGATGGTGCGGCAGGACTATTCCTTGCTGCTAGCCAATTTCCAAAAAACCGCGAAACGCGCGCGCCTTTGGTTGCTGAGCTGCTGCCATATAAAGATCAGATTGACCCGAAATACCATTTCTTATTGTCTGCACCAGTTAAAGATCCTGACGGTAATAAAGCGATTATCCGCTTTAGCCGGAAAACTAAAGAGCAGTACGTGCAAACTGAGGTTGACGGAAAAGCTACAGGTTGGAAGGCGTTTTACGAGGGTGGTAAATGGAAGGTTTCTTCCAAATAAATTAAGAATCGCGCTCAAAAGATTAAGACACCGCTCACCCTAAGCTTGTCAGAGGGTTCCAAGTGAATCCTTCGACTGCTTCGCGCTCAGGATGAGCGAGAATATTTATTTTGCTTAAATCGAAATTTCCTCATGGCCAATCTTTCGCTTACTCGCGTTAATCAAAAACTTGCACAAGCCAAGCTGCTGATTTCTGGTGTGGATGAAGACTCTTTGAAACCTATACATCGCAACGCGCTGTTAGAAGCTACCGCTTTTCATCTTGTTTGCGCCTACCAACATTACATTCGCGAAATCGCAGAAACTTACGGATTGAAGCACGCTATAGGTCTGTATGATGAAACGGATTTGATGAAGGCGTTTGAGGCGGCAAAAAAACATCCCGCTGAAGCTGAAGAGCTAGCAGCGCTTAGATTGGATGCAAATTCCTGGCTCGCGCATTTGCAAACATACTATGACTCTCTGTGGCAGGTGCCCAAGCTCACTAATTCGCAATCAGAAGAGCTTATCAGTCTGGTTGATGTGGATAAGATTGTTGCGCCCGTAACTTTCGAGTCGGTTTGGAAATGGCACTCCGAGTTCGTTGCCTTAGTGTTGCGTCAACGCGAAACAAGTGCCGAGTTTTGATCCTCAAGTGATAAATTCAGTTAATTTTGGCTTCGATAGGATATGACGGTTGAACAGCGTAAGGGTCTATGGCACAATTCGCACCCTTCCTGCATAGGGCTGGTTGATTAATTTAATATTCGTATAAAAATCAACCGGTTAGCAAGAATAGAACTGCTTTATCATAAAGCGTAGCGGACGTGGTGAAATTGGTAGACACACCAGGTTTAGGTTCTGGCGCCGCAAGGTGTGAGAGTTCGAGTCTCTCCGTCCGCACCATACTAAATTCCCTGGAGCCGCACTGCGGCTCTTTTAATATTTGATCACATCTATCTCACGAGGCAGATATGCAAGTTTCTCTCGAAACAACTTCCGGTTTAGAACGTCGTCTCACTATCGGCGTACCCGCTGAACAAGTTGATACCGAAGTCGAAAATCGTTTAAAGCAAGCTGCTCGTACAGTGACTATCAAAGGCTTTCGCAAGGGCAAAGTGCCTATGTCGGTAGTAAAGCAACGTTTCGGTGCTGGCGTGCGCCAAGAAGTGGTTGGCGATGTAATCAACCGCTCTTTCTACGCGGCTGTGCAGAAAGAAAATGTTAGACCTGCGGGCCAACCTGCTATTCAAGCTAAGCAATTGGCTGCTGGTAAAGACCTGGAATATGTCGCAACTTTTGAAGTCTACCCGACTGTTCAGTTGAGCGATTTAACCGCATACGAACTTACCCGTTATACCGCTGAAGTCACTGATGCTGATGTGGATAACATGATTGAAGTACTTCGTAAGCATCAAACCACTTGGACGCCAGTTGAACGTGCTGCAGAAGATGGCGATCAAGTAAATATTGATTTCGTGGGTACCAAAGACGGCGTTGAGTTTTCCGGTGGCAAAGCAGAAGGGCAAAATCTGGTATTGGGCTCTAACTCAATGATTCCTGGTTTTGAAGCCGGCGTTGTTGGTTTGAAATCTGGTGAAGAGAAAACCATCACTGTGACTTTCCCGGCCGACTATCAAGCAGAGGAGTTGAAAGGTGCCGAAGCAAAATTCGCAATTAAAGTAAATTCTGTATCTGCTCCACAACTACCTGAATTAAATAAAGAATTCTTTGTTAAGTTCGGTGTGGAAAAAGGCGGCGAAAAACAATTCCGTAAAGAAGTCAGAGCCAATATGGATCGCGAGTTGGCTAACGCGCTGAAAGCTAAAGTTAAGACCCAAGTTATGGAGGCTTTGTTAGGGTCCCATAAAACTGATCTACCAAAAGCCTTGGTTGCTAACGAAATAGAAGTGTTGCGTAACCAAATGCTGCAACGTTTTGGCGGTCAACAACAGAATTTTGATGTTAAGTCCTTGCTTCCGGACACCATGTTCCAGGAAGAAGCTGAGCGTCGTGTAACCTTAGGTTTGGTCGTTGGTGAGATTGTTAAATTATCTAAATTGAAGCCAGATGCCAAGCGCGTTAAGTCAATGATTGAAGACATCGCATCGACTTACCAGGAGCCTAAAGAGGTTGTTGAGTACTACAACGGTAATCAAGAGTTGCTGGCAGGTGTTGAATCGGCAGTACTGGAAGATCAAGTAGTTGATTATGTTTTGGCGGGCGCCAAGGTGAGTGAGCAAGCATCCTCATACGATGAAATAATTAAAGCAAACGCACAACGATAACTTGTTTAAAAAAGCCGCAAAGCGCACGTTTTGCGGCCTTCTGACCCTGCATTTCTCCCCAATTTACGCTTGATACTGGCATATAATCAAATCACAGGTTAAGCTCCTTATTGTCAATTCCGTCGACTCTAGGGTGGTACTATTGTTAGGGTGCTCTCAAAAGTTGCTGTAACCTTTGTATAAGGATAAAAGGCAATATGTCTTACGATTACTCAAAAAATTCATCGTCAATTGTTGGCGCCGGTGGTTTGGTGCCAATGGTCATCGAGCAGACCGCACGTGGTGAACGTTCATTCGATATATATTCGCGTTTGTTGAAAGAGCGTGTCATTTTTCTGGTTGGTCCTGTTGAAGACTATATGGCGAACCTGGTTGTTGCTCAGCTCTTGTTTTTGGAAGCCGAGAACCCAGATAAAGATATTCATTTATATATTAATTCACCTGGCGGCTCAGTCACTGCAGGTATGTCAATTTACGACACCATGCAATTTATCAAGCCAGATGTAAGCACTATGTGTATAGGCCAAGCGTGTAGCATGGGCGCGTTTTTATTGAATTCTGGCACAAAAGGTAAGCGTTTTTGCCTGCCAAATTCACGTGTGATGATCCACCAACCTAGCGGTGGCGCTCAAGGCCAAGCTTCGGACATTCATATTCAGGCGCAGGAAATTTTAAAAATCCGCGCTAAATTAAATCAATTAATGGCAGAACATTCAGGTCAGACAGTTGAGCGTATTGAGTTGGATACCGAGCGTGATAATTTTATGTCCGCTCAACAAGCCAAAGACTACGGATTGATTGATGATGTGATCGAAAGACGTGTTAAGTAGGTATAAAGCTAAACTCTGTAATGTTTTAATTGTCAGTTGTTTTGTACCAGGTTTTCCAGGCAGAGACTTGCCTACTGAGATGGAGTGGTTCCAATGACCGATCACACTAGTGATACAGGCGATAAAAACGGGAAATTACTTTACTGTTCATTTTGCGGAAAAAGCCAACACGAAGTTCGCAAGCTGATTGCAGGTCCGTCCGTATTTATTTGCGATGAGTGTGTTGATCTTTGTAACGATATTATTCGCGAAGAGATTCAAGAAAGTACTACCGAAGGGTCGTCTGAAAAATTACCCAAGCCGCACGAGATAGCTGCGATTCTCGATCAATATGTTATTGGTCAACGTCGCGCGAAAAAAGTGCTAGCTGTAGCTGTGTACAACCACTATAAACGTTTGCGCCTTGGCTCCAAAACCAAAGAGAAAGAACCCGTTGAATTGGGCAAGAGTAATATTCTTTTGGTTGGCCCGACCGGTAGCGGTAAAACATTACTTGCCGAAACATTGGCGCGTTTATTGGATGTACCTTTTACCATCGCCGACGCTACCACATTGACCGAAGCTGGTTATGTAGGTGAGGATGTGGAAAATATTATCCAAAAGTTGCTGCAAAAATGTGACTATGACGTGGATAAAGCTCAACAAGGTATTGTCTACATTGACGAGATCGATAAGATTTCGCGCAAGTCGGATAATCCGTCAATTACGCGTGATGTATCAGGTGAAGGCGTGCAACAAGCGCTGTTGAAATTGATTGAAGGCACGGTTGCGTCAGTTCCACCACAAGGCGGCCGCAAGCATCCACAGCAAGAGTTTTTACAGGTAGATACCTCAAATATTCTCTTTATTTGTGGTGGTGCTTTTGCTGGTTTGGATAAGGTTATTCGTGATCGCTCGGAGAAGGGTGGTATTGGTTTCTCGGCTGAAGTTAAGAGCAAAGATGAGAAGCGTAATTTCGGCGAAACTTTACATGATCTTGAGCCAGAAGATTTGGTTAAGTATGGTTTGATTCCAGAATTTGTCGGCCGTCTACCCGTCATTGCAACACTGGATGAACTGGATAAAGCAGCTCTGATTCAAATTTTGACTGAACCTAAAAATGCATTAACAAAACAATACGCACGTTTATTCGAGATGGAAGGTGTTTCTATAGATTTCCGTCCAGATGCACTTGAAGCGGTCGCTCTACGCGCAATGGAAAGAAAAACAGGTGCACGTGGTTTGCGTTCAATTATGGAAAACGTGTTGCTTGATACTATGTACAAAATTCCATCCGAGGAAAATGTGGTTAAGGTTGTTGTAGATGAGTCTGTTATCAAAGGTGAATCGGAACCTTTGTTAGTTTATGAAAATATGGACATGCCTGCAAAAGCAGCCTCAGATGAATAATTGCGCCTGACTTTTCTTTGGGCAAAATGTTCAAAAAGGGCGCAATTTAGCGCCCTTTTTACTTATTTGGTCGCACAAAACTTGTAATTCAAAAAAAATCCCCCACTCTTAATTCAGGTTAAGAGGTCGTTACCTCTACAAGTGAGGATGCCTAATGGAAACAAAAGATTTTTCTCCATCTACGTTGAATGAACTTCCGCTTTTGCCATTGCGAGATGTAGTGGTTTATCCGCATATGGTCACACCGCTATTTGTCGGGCGCCAGAAATCTATTGAAGCACTTGAGATAGCTATGGCTGCGGATAAGCATGTGCTTTTGGTAGCGCAAAAGAATCCGTCGCTGGATGATCCTAAAGCTGAAGATCTTTACAGCGTGGGTACAATAGCTTCCATCCTGCAGCTGCTTAAATTACCCGATGGAACTGTGAAAGTTCTCATTGAAGGTAAAGAGCGTGCGCAAATTAATAAAATCGAAGAACTTGATCTTTATTTCAAAGCACAAATTTCACCTTTGGCTGAAGTTGGCGTGTCCGGTTCTGAAGCTCATGCGATGGTCTCTGCCGCCGTAAGTCAATTTGAGCAGTACGTTAATCTCAGCAAAAAAGTTCCTGCGGAGGTAATTACGTCTTTGTCGGGAATCGATGATCCAGGACGTTTGACGGATACCATTGCGGCACATATGTCTTTGGAGCTTCCGCAAAAACAAGCGGTGTTGGAAATTATTGATGTGCGTGCGCGTCTCGACCATCTTTTAGGTTTGATGGACACTGAAGTTGATGTGTTTCAAGTCGAAAAGAAAATTCGTGGTCGTGTTAAAAAACAAATGGAAAAAAGCCAGCGCGAGTACTATTTGAATGAGCAAATAAAAGCCATTCAAAAAGAACTTGGCGAGATGGGTGAAGAAGTCAGCGAAGCAGATGAGATTGAAAAGAAAATCGCTGCTGCCGGTATGCCGAAAGATGCAGAGGATAAGGCGCGCGCCGAAGCTAACAAGTTAAAAATGATGTCGCCCATGTCGGCTGAGGCTTCAGTGCTTCGTGCCTATATCGATTGGATGGTGAAAGTACCTTGGTCCAAGCGCAGCAAAGTGCGTCATGATTTAGTGCGTGCGGAAGAAGTGTTAAATAAAGATCACTTCGGTCTTGATGAGGTGAAGGAGCGTATTCTCGAGTATCTCGCAGTGCAACAACGCGTCAAAAAAATTAAAGGCCCCATACTTTGTTTGGTTGGCCCTCCTGGTGTTGGTAAAACATCACTCGGTGAATCTATTGCGCGCGCAACAAATCGTGAGTTTGTGCGCATGGCTTTAGGTGGTGTTCGTGATGAAGCCGAGATTCGCGGTCATAGAAGAACCTATATTGGTTCTTTGCCTGGGAAGCTTATTCAGAAAATGGCGAAGGTCGGTGTAAAAAACCCATTATTTTTGTTGGATGAAATCGACAAGATGGGTATGGATAATCGCGGTGATCCCGCATCCGCATTATTAGAAGTTTTAGATCCGGAACAAAATAATCATTTCAATGATCATTATCTTGAAGTGGATTATGATTTATCAGATGTGATGTTTGTATGTACATCTAACTCGATGAATATTCCCGGTCCACTACTGGATCGCCTGGAGGTTATTCGAATTCCAGGTTATACCGAAGATGAAAAATTAAGTATTGCCACGCGTTATTTAATTCCAAAACAAATGAAAGCGAACGGCTTGAAAGAAAATGAAGTCGACATTAAGCAAGAAGCAATTCGCGATATAGTTCGTTATTACACACGTGAAGCTGGTGTTCGTGGTTTGGAGCGTGAAATCGCGAAGTTATGTCGTAAAGTTGTTACTCGTCATGTGAAGTCAAAAAAATTAACGGCAGATGTTATCGACTCTGTGGAGCTTGAAGAATTATTAGGTGTGCACAAGTTTGATTTCGGCAAAGCTGAAACGAATGACCAGGTTGGACAAGTGACTGGTTTGGCTTGGACTCAAGTCGGTGGTGAGCTGCTCACTATTGAATCTTCTGCGGTTACAGGTAAAGGCAGAATTATTAAAACTGGTTCGCTTGGCGACGTGATGCAAGAGTCCATTCAAGCAGCTTTAACCGTGGTCAGATCACGCGCTCAGGTATTGGGAATAGCGCCGGATTATCATGAGAAAGTGGATATACATATTCACGTTCCTGAGGGCGCAACACCAAAAGACGGACCAAGTGCCGGTATAGCAATGTGCACTGCATTGGTGTCAGTACAGACGGGGATTCCAGTGCGCGCTGATGTGGCTATGACGGGAGAAATTACCCTCCGAGGAGAGGTGTTGCGAATCGGTGGGTTGAAAGAGAAGCTACTTGCAGCACATCGCGGCGGAATTAAAACAGTTATTATTCCAGCCGGTAACGAACGCGACTTGAAAGAAATTCCGGTTAATATTAAAGCGGATTTATCAATCAAACCCGTACAATGGATCGATGAAGTTCTTGAGCTCGCGTTGCACCATATGCCTAAGCCGTTATCGGATGAAGAGTATCGCGCGTTGCAGCAGGCGGCACAAAAATCCGAATCAACTCGTATTAGCACTCATTAGAGTAAAAATCGGGTTGAAATGACACAATGTCGCCACGGAAGGCGATTATAAAATGTACTAAATTCAAATTGCTCAACATAAACCTTGATGTGTCCTTGACCCTCATGTTTTCAGTTGGTATAAATCGCAATTCTTTTTATAGTATGGGTCGCGTTGGGCTTGTTCCTATTGGAATGAGAGCGCAAATTAATTGAACAAATAATCAGAAAGGGGTCATGTGTGAACAAAACTGAACTTATCGAAGCGATTGCCGCCTCAGCAGACATTCCTAAAGCAGCGGCTGGTCGCGCTCTGGACGCAGTTGTCGAAAATGTTACTACTGCCCTGAAAAATGGTGATTCAGTTGTGTTAGTTGGCTTTGGAACTTTCTCTGTGAAGGAGCGTGCCGCGCGTACTGGCCGCAATCCACAAACCGGAAAAGAAATTCAAATTGCTGCGTCAAAAGTTCCAGGCTTTAAAGCTGGTAAAGCATTGAAAGACGCAGTAAATTAATTTATTGCATAACTGCCGACTTCTGTTCATCACGTTGGTGGTAGGGTAGGGAAAAGGCGCCTTTTTAAGTGCGCCTTTTTTATTAAACCGCTCTTATAAATCAAATAATCGCGGGTAACATCATTAAAGCACCATGTTTCGTGAATGCTTTTCAGCTAATAAGTTAGAAGGTCTGTTGGAGTTTAAAAATGCTACAAGAATTGCGGGACAAATCTACGGGCTTAATTGCGAAAATAATTATCGGCTTTATCGTTGTTATTTTTGCTTTATTCGGCACTGAAGCACTGTTTGAAAGAAGTGCAAACTCAGGTAGAAATATCACTGTCAACGGAGAAAAAATAACCGAGACAGATATTGAACGCGGTATTCAAAATCGCAAGCAACAAATTCTCAATCAATATGGCGATTCAGTTCCAGCAGATTTTTTAACTGACGAAAAATTGCGTCCAACGGTTGTGGATGGGTTGATACAGCGTGTATTACTTGCGCAAGTTGCACAGAAAGGTGGATTTGCAGCGAGTACTGAGGCTATTCATAAAGACATAACTTCTTCACCTGCATTTCAGCAAGATGGTGTTTTTAGTCAGGACAGATTTTTACAAATATTGCGTTCATTAGGCTTTACCCCTGCCACCTATCAAAAAGCCGTGGCGGATGACACACTGATTAATCAGTTGCAGTTTTCAATCGCAAATACGTCTTTTGTTACACCTACAGAATTGAAAAATATTATCGGTTTGAGTTTCCAGTCGCGTGATTTTAGTTATGTTGTGTTGCCAGCAGCGAAGGCGGAAAAGTCAGTGACCGTTGACGAGCAAGACGTGAAGGCGCATTACGATGCAAATCCACAAACCTACACTATACCTGAGCAAGTTGCGGTTGATTATGTTGAACTCAGCACTGCTGAGCTTGCAAAAAATATTACTGTTACCGATGAACAGATTCAAAAGCAATTTGATCAAAATGCCAAAGCTTTTATTGCGAAAACTGAACGTCAAGCTGCGCACATTTTATTTGAAGGTGCAGATGCTGAGAAGCGTGCTGAAGAGACAAAAGCCAAGTTAGCAGCCGGAGGAGACTTTGCAAAATTGGCAACAGAATTCTCAGCTGACTCTGGCTCAAAAAATCAGGGCGGTGATTTAGGTTTCTCGTCTGGCGATGCCTTTCCGTCAGAATTTGAAACTGCATTAGCTAAATTGAAAGTAGGAGAAGTTTCTGCACCGGTTAAAACAGAAGCTGGCGTTCACCTTATTAAATTAATAGCTGAACGCGGCTCCAAAGCGCCTGCATTTGAAGAAGCAAAAGCGGGCATTATTGATCAATTAAAACGTTCTGAAGCGGAAGGGCAATTTGGCCAGAAACTCGAGAAATTAAAGGACCTTGCCTACAATGCAGATAACCTTGCCGAGGTTGGTAAAGAGCTGGGATTGACGGTACAAAACTCTGGCTTGTTTGCCAGAACCGGTGGTAAGGATTTAACTGCAAACGCTGCGTTTGTGAATGCCGCTTATTCGGCGGAAGTTCTGGACCAGGGTAATGCCAGTGAGGTGATTGAGTTGGAGCCAAGTCGTGTTTTGGTCTTGAAAAAAACCGATCGTAAACCAGCGCAATTACAACCGTTGGAATCGGTTAAAGAGCAAATTACTTCCGTTGTTCGTGCAGAAAAAATTCAAGCCTTGCTAACCAGACAGGCTCAGGAAATTACTGCCGCGCTTAATTCCGGCGGTAACCTCGCTGACCAAGCCAAAACGCTGGGCCTTGAAGTGAAAGTTGCTAAAGGGACCAGTCGTACAGATACAGTAACTGATCGCGGTATCCTGGAGTATGTATTTAGTTTAGCGGTTCCTGCAGGCAAGCCCGTGATTGGGAGTGTAAGAACGGGTTCCGGCGACTACGCTGTTGTAGCGTTGGATGCTGTCCAGTTAGGAACAGAGGACAATGTTGCGGCAGAGCAGCGTCAATCTGTTTCGAGCATGTTAGCTGGCATTAGCGGTGATCATGATTTCAGAAGCTACCAGGCGCATTTGAAAGAAGTTGCCAAAATTGAGCATCCCTAATATTTAGCAATTAAAAAAAGAGCTGCTTGCAGCTCTTTTTTTATATCTGGATTTTTTGTATTAGGTTAAGACTTCATATTTATAGTTTTCATTGCTAGCTGTTTTTGGCAGCATGGATTACTCATAGATTAATTTCTGGTAACCACGGTTAATTCATATGAGTTCAGTTGAGCAGGATGTAAAAACTTGGCTAAACCAGGTTGTTATCGGCTTAAATTTATGTCCATTCTCCGCCAAACCAACCCGCGAAAATCGGGTCAGATTTCAGGTTAGCGCTGCGCGCATCGAGGAAGATCTATTGGCCGACTTAATGGCTGAAATGGAATTATTAGATGAAAAGCCAGCTACCGAAATCGAAACCACTCTATTAATCGTGTCTAATATGCTGCAGGATTTTTTTGACTACACGCAATTTTTAGGTTGGGCTCAAGCCCAGCTGAAGCGGCAGGGCTGGTTAGGTGTATATCAGCTGGCAAGTTTTCATCCGCACTATTATTTTGCAGGTACAGAACCTGCGGACGATGAAAATTTAACGAATCGTTCACCACATCCAATAATACATATTATTCGAGAAGCAAGTCTGGAACAGGCTTTGAAATACGTTGATGGGGTTGAAGAAATTCCTGATCGTAATAGAGTTTGTGTGGAATCTTTAACCAGTGATCAGAAAAAAAACTTGTTCCCGTATCTTTTTAAATAATCCGAAAATACAAATTAAGTAATCCGAACATACCAGCTAAAGGTATACTGGAAATAAATACGAGCGGATAAGTTGAAATGATTAGAAGGTTGAAACCGTAAAGCGATTGCGGCCACCTTCTTTGGATTGATAAAGCGCAGCGTCAGCTTTTTCAATCCACTGACGATGATCGGTAATTTTGTGATTTAACTGTGAAATACCCATACTAATGGTGAATCGCACTTGCTGTCCTTCAGAAACAACCACCATTTTCTCAATCGTAGTGCGTAGTCGCTCCGCAAAAACGCTGGCCCCTTCGACATCCGTGCCAGTTAAAATTATTCCAAACTCTTCGCCACCGTAACGCCCCGCAATATCCAGGTCGCGCACTTGTTCTTTAATTGCTCGGCTGACTTGTCGGATAACATCATCACCTACTGTGTGGCCATAGTTATCATTCACTTTTTTGAAGTGATCTATGTCCATCATGATTAAGGTGGAGAACTGTTCATAGCGGTCAAAACGCTTGAATTCCTGAATCAAGCGCAACTCCCAGTAACCGCGATTGTACAAGCCAGTGAGATGGTCGGTACGGCTAAGGCTTTGCAATTGGGTGTTGGCTTGTTGCTGCGCTATTTTATTAACTGCAGTGTCTGTGACGTCGTAAATGATTAGACAAATTTGTGCGACGAGACCCTTGGAGTCCATCAGTGGAATGATGGTACTGTTTTGATACATGTGTTCAGCAGTGCCCGTAATTGGGCGATAGTGAGGAAAGCGAAACAAATAAGGGCGCTGCTCCCAAGTCGTAAAGGTTGCGTTTTGTAGTACGAATACTGATTGCGACTTGTGCCTGAACCAAGTTTCCGATAACTCGGGAAATACACCGAATATGCTGCGTTGTAATACATCTTCCGGTAATTTTCCGCTGTGGTTTTGCATAAAGCTATTCCACAGTACAACTTTATAATCTTTATCCATCACCACCAGGCCGACGTCAATATTTTGCAGTATGTCCATGAACCAATGAACATCTTCGAAAAACTTGGTAAATTCTTTATTGGTTGGTGTCATTCGATAGTGCAGCTATTTAGTCGAGAAGATAATTAAGTTTTTCCACCAATCCGGTAATTGAATGTTCCGCAATTACCAACAGGAGGTCGCAATTAATTCTATGGTTTTCAATAGAGTAGTTTATTTCTACTACTAGTGCCTGCTTCCAGGTCATATTATTATTTTTCAGCAAGTCAGTGATATTGCAATGCTGGCCAAGCAACATGGGCGGACCAAAACTGAAGTGAGTATCGAGCTGTTCAGCCAACCCTTTCAGGCAGGCTCCGTTCAGAACATTCGCAGTATCCATAAGTAGTTCATACTGAGCCTGTTGATCAGCGATGCGATCGTACTGGAGCAATTTGGCGAGGTCGGTAAAATCTGTGCCGTTAAAAATAAGCATGGCTTCGCCAGCGATTCCGCCGCCAATAAATCCCTGACAAACACCATGAACCACATCATTGCTTTCTCGGTTTAGTGAATGAAGCGCCATGGCAATATCAGTGGGATTGAGAATGCTGACATGGGGGATGGAAAGTACAACAAATACATCTAATAATCTGGCTAACCTATCACCAGCTCGGCCCATGGCGACATTCGTGATCTCCTGCAGGCAGTCGCGTTGATCTTCCGTAAGTAGGTGTGGTCGCATAAGTAATGATCATGCAAATGAAGTTTAAGTTAATTCAAGCTTAGCAGCTGTGGCGTAATATGCGATTCACGATTGAAAAAATGTGTCATTTTATTGATTTCTCTGGTAAAAGTTCACAGATCCTACTGAGCCCAAAACGCGCTAGCAAAAATTAAAATCTCCAATAAATGGATGATGCCTAACAAGTTTACATCCTGCGAATGAGTAACTTACGTTTGGAAATTGCTGGCAGGTTTTAAGCGCAAACTGCAATCCTCCCTTCCTTAATATTACGTGGTAAATAAACATTATGGCGAAGACTCGACTCCTGACTCATAAAATCGCACAGCGTGCTTTAGTAGCGTTGATATGCGCTTTGATAACTGCCTGCCAACATCCTGTTACCAATAACTCTACTCAAAATCCGATACGCCCTGCGTGGCAGCTGCCCGAGGACTCTGAAGCAAAAACCTATTTGGCTCAGTGTGAAGATGATTTCCAGCGGATAGCTGCTGAGCTCGACAGTTTTTCAAATCTAAAATCAAAGAGCGATCTGGCGTTGCTGGATAAATTAAATAAAATGGATTTAATTTTGGATGCGCAACTCAGTAAGGCCAGTCTTTATTCGAGCGTACATCCAAATAAAAATGTGCGCACGGCAGCAGAGGAGTGCGAGCAGCATTTCGTAGAAATTATTACGGACATCAATTTGTCACGAAATGTTTACGATCATATAAAGCGTATTGATGCACAAAAGTTGAGCTCTGAAGATCAACGCCATGTAGCCCATATGCTGCGTGACTATCATCGTTCCGGTGTCGATAAGGACCAGACAACGCGAGATAAAATTAAACAGTTAAGTGAAGAGATAAATCTAATCGGACAGGAGTTCGATAAAAATTATCGTGAAGGTGGCAAAAAAATTGAAGTCGCGTCAGTAAAAGAATTGAAAGGTTTACCCAAAGATTATATCGAGCGACATAAGCCCAATGCAGATGGAAAAATTATTTTATCCACCGATAGCCCAGACTATATGCCGGTGATGCAGTACGCCGAGAATGATGCTTTGCGTGAACGTTTTTATAGAACATACCGCGATATGGCGTATCCCGAAAATAAAGCGGTGCTCGAAAAATTGTTGGCGAGGCGCTATGAGTTGGCTCAGCTTCTTGGCTATCCCGATTACGCGACTTACATAACAGAAGATAAAATGATTAAGTCGCCTCAAAATGCGCAGCAGTTTATTGATAAAGTCTCGGCCATCGCAACACCTCGTGCGCAGCAAGAGTATCAAGTCTTACTAAAGCGTCTGCAAAAAATTAATCCGCGTGCGACGCGCGTAAATGACTGGCAAAAAATGTATTTGGAGCAGCTGATCAAAAAAGAGAAATACCAAGTGGACGGGCAACAAATTCGTCAATATTTTTCTTATGGCAAAGTGCAGCAGGGAATATTTGATTTAACGCAAACTATGTTTGGTGTCAGTATTCGGCCCTGGAGTACGGAAACCTGGCATGCATCGGTGAAGGCATTTGAGATTATAGATAATAACGAAGTCATCGGGCGTTTCTACCTGGATATGCATCCACGCGAAGGAAAATATAAGCACGCTGCACAATTTGGTGTTCAGAGCGGGCTGAATGGCTTGCAGGTTCCTATCGCTGCTCTGGTATGTAACTTTCCTGGCGGGGAAAATCCAAATGAATTGCTTGAACACGATGATGTAGAAACTTTTTTGCACGAATTCGGACATCTATTACACAGTATGTTTAGCGGAAAACATAATCGAGTTGCTTTTTCCGGTATAGAGACAGAGTGGGATTTTGTTGAAGCACCATCACAAATGTTGGAGGAGTGGGTGTGGGATGCTGATACTCTTGCCACCTTCGCGCGTAATCAAAAAGGCGAGGTTATTCCAGTGGAGTTAGTTGAAAAAATGCGTGCCGGGCGCCATTTCGGAAAGGGTTTGTGGACCAAACATCAGCTTTTTTATGCAGCCACTTCCTTGAATCTATACAACAAGGATCCTGCAACTATTGATTTGGATAAGCTCACCGCGCAAATTCAATCTACTTATTCCCCGTTCGGTTATGTGGATGGCACACATTTTTATGCAAGCTTTGGCCATTTAAATGGTTACTCGGCTATTTACTACACCTATATGTGGTCGCTGGTGATTGCGAGCGATATGTTCAGCGAGTTTGAAAAAAATGGTTTGCGTAATCCAGCCGTAGCTCAGAAGTATCGCAATACCGTACTCGCTCCGGGAGGGTCAAAAGATGCGGCAGATTTGGTGCAGGATTTCCTCGGGCGCCCATTTAACTTTGATGCTTTCGCCAAGGCTTTAGAGAAGGCACATTAATTGCTATAAATTCCTTTGTTGATTTATTAGCAGCGTCGCTGAGTTGGATAAATCTTAATTATAAATTTATCCAACTTTATTAAGGATTTAAAAGTAATAATTTAAGAAGCAGATTTTAAAAATCCCTGTCACTGATGAAGTAAGTTACTCCATGAAATTTTTATTGAAACTATTCGTAGTATTTGTAACTTTATGGACTGCACTAAGTGCTTGCGAGGGAAAACGTAAAACTCTTGTTGATATTGGCAATGAACAGCAAATTTTGCATGTCGGTAATGGAGATGAAATTTCCTCAGTAGACCCTCACTCCACGAGCGGTATGCCTGAACATCACGTGATACTTTCGCTTTATGAAGGGTTGGTATCCAAAAATACCAAAACACTTGCGATAGAACCCGCGGTTGCAGAGCGTTGGGACATATCAGAAGACGGATTGGTTTACACGTTTCACCTTCGCGATAATGCGAGATGGTCTAACGGCGATAAATTCGTTGCCAATGATTTTGTTCAATCCTGGTTGCGCGGGCTTATGCCGGCATTAGCGAACGAATATGCGTCTTCAATGTTTGTTGTTAAAAACGGTCAAAATATTTATGAAGGAAAAGCAGATCCGAAAGACTTTGGTGCTATTGCCTTGGATGATAGAACCCTGCAAGTTACCTTAAATGCACCTATACCTTATTTTTTGCAGCTATTAGATCATCATAGTGCTTATCCCGTGCACATTCCAACCATAAAAAAGTTTGGGAAAATTGATGAGCGCGGAACACGTTGGACAAGGCCAGAGAACTTCGTCAGTAATGGCCCATTTGTGTTAAGTGAGTGGACACCAAATAAATATTTATCTGTTAAGAAAAGTCCTACCTATTGGAATGTTAAAAATGTTCGCTTGAATGAAGTCAGATATTATCCGATTCAGCGGTACACTACTGAAGAGCGGATGTTTAGGTCGGGACAATTGCATGCAACTTATTATTTGCCACGTGAAAAGTTAGCTGTCTACAAAAATGCGAAAGATCCTGTGCTAAGATCATATCCAAATTTTGCAACTTACTTCTATAGATTCAACCTTACCAAAAAACCTTTGGATGACATAAGAGTCAGGAAAGCGTTGGCTTATTCGATTGATCGAAAAAGAATTGTAGAGTTTGTAACTAAATTTGGTCAGATCCCTGCGTATACATTAACTCCTCCAGATGAAAACGGTTATGTTGCGAACGCGAAAATGCCCTATGACGTTGAATTGGCCAAAAAGTTTTTGGCGGAGGCGGGTTACCCAAATGGTATTGGGTTTCCCAAATTAACGGTGACGTTCAATGCCAATGATGAGCATCAACATATCGCAGAAGCTGTTCAACAAATGTGGAAGGATAATTTGGGAATTGATATAGCGCTTGAGGGTGTAGAATGGAAAGTTTTTTTGGATAAAGAGAAACAGCTGGATTACCAAATTGATCGAGCATCGTGGATTGGAGACTACCTCGATCCTAATACATTTTTGGAAATGTTTGTCACCAATAACGGCAACAACCGAACAGGTTATTCCAATGCTCGTTACGATGAACTTATTGCAAAAGCCGCATTGGAAGCTGATCAAGAAAAACGCTTCGCTTATTTTCAAGAAGCCGAACAGATCCTGATAGATGCTGTGCCCATATTGCCGTTCTATACCTACAACTGGAACAGGTTGGTGTCTACATCCGTAAAAGGATGGGACGACAACATCATGGACTACTATCCATTTAAAAATATGTATTTGGAACATCCATAAATCGAGCGACTTACATGTTTATATTTATTCTAAAACGTATTTTCCAAAGCATACCTGTTTTACTCGTTGTTTCATTAGTTACCTTTATTATGATCAGGTCCGCACCGGGCGGACCCTTTGATCAGGATCGCAATGTTCCACCTGCCGTAATTAAGAATTTAAATGCGCACTATCACTTGGACGATCCACTTTGGAAGCAATACGTCGATTACGTAGTAAACGTTTTAAAAGGAGATTTTGGTCCTTCATTTAAATTTCAAAGCCATACGGTTAATGATTTAATTCTTGCAGGTTTTCCCGCCACAATGGAGCTTGCTTTTTACGCTACTTTGTTTGCATTAGTTGTGGGGCTTACAGCGGGGATCATAGCTTCATTAAAACCTAACTCGCTCCAAGATTACATCCCTATGTCGAGTGCTATGTTAGGTATTTGTTTGCCATCATTCGTATTAGGACCGCTTTTATTACTAGTGTTTGGAATCTGGTTGCAGTGGTTACCTGTTGCAGGCTGGGGCCAAATTCCCGGTGATAAAATTTTACCGTCTATTACCTTAGGTGCTGCATATGCAGCTTATATTGCGCGCATAAGCCGTGGCGGTATGCTTGAGGTTTTATCGCAAGATTACATTCGCACTGCGCGTGCAAAAGGTTTGTCGCCGGCTCGGATTGTTTTTGTGCATGCATTACGCGGAGGCATCACACCTGTCATTTCTTTTTTAGGCCCAGCCATTGCAGGTTTACTAGCAGGCTCATTTGTTGTTGAAACCATTTTTCAAATACCTGGTCTCGGGCGCTTCTATGTGCAGGCTGCATTTAATCGCGATTACACCATGATTATGGGATGTACTATTTTCTTTGCGTTTTTGATTGTGACCTTCAACTTGCTTGCAGATGTTGTTTTGGTTTTATTAAACCCTAAATTACGTCAGCAAATCAATGAGGGACACTAAGATGAGTATTGAAATCATTAATAGTCCCACTATTTCTAGTCAAACCATTGAGCAGGGCGTCTCTCTATCACAGGATGCATTTCGCCGGTTACGTAAAAATAAAATGGCTATGGCAGGTTTATTTTTATTGGTTTTTTTAATTGTTATTGCTCTTCTAACACCCTGGATTGCTCCCTATAGTTATGACGGGCAAGACTTGGCATTGGGCGCAACTTCGCCATCACAACAACATTGGCTAGGTACAGATGCGCTTGGTCGCGATCAGTTAACGCGCGTAATGTACGGTAGTCGTGTGTCACTTGCCGTGGGATTTATCGCGACCGCTGTTGCGTTGCTTATTGGGGTTTTATGGGGAGCGACTGCAGGTTTTGTGGGTGGCCGTGTTGATGCCATTATGATGCGTATTGTTGATGGTCTTTATGCGTTGCCATTCACTATATTTATTATTTTGTTAACTGTTGTTTTTGGCAGCAGCATGTTGTTGTTATTTTTAGCGATCGGTGCAGTTGAATGGCTGACCATGGCGCGCATTGTGCGCGGACAGGTACTCACTATAAAAAGACAGGAATTTGTCGAGGCGGCAGTGTCCATGGGTTTGTCACCTTTGCAAATTATTTCCCGTCATTTAATTCCCAATGTGCTCGGCCCAATAATTGTCTACACCACACTGACGATTCCCAGCGTTATTTTGCTTGAATCTTTTTTGAGTTTTTTAGGCTTGGGAATACAGCCTCCGCAAAGCTCCTGGGGTTCCCTTATTTCCAGCGGTGTGGAGACTATGGAAGAGTATCCGTGGTTGTTGATATTTCCTGCGCTGACTTTGTCGTTAACATTGTTTTCCTTAAATTTTTTAGGTGATGGGCTGCGTGATGCTTTAGATCCGCGCGCGGCCAAGGATTAGTTGCGTTAGTTATATTTGTAACGACATCAGAAATTTAAATATCGGTAGCATCTATGTTAAGTGTTAAGAATTTACGCGTTGTATTCAATACTCGTAACGGCACAACTGTTGCGGTTGATGATTTAAGTTTTGAGCTTAAAGCTGGTGAAGTACTGGGCATAGTTGGTGAGTCCGGTTCAGGAAAATCTGTGGCCTGTTACAGCTTGCTAGGTTTGATTCCAACACCACCCGGTAAAATTGAGCGAGGAACAGCAGAATTCCTCGGGCAGGATTTACTGCGCATGAGCGAAACGGAACTGCGAAAAATTCGCGGCTTAAAAATCAGCATGATTTTTCAGGATCCCATGACTTCGCTTAATCCTTACATGCGCATAGCGGATCAATTAATCGAGTCGGTTCTGGAACATCATAATGTATCAAAGGCTGAAGCTCGCCAGAGAGCTATAAAAGCGCTTACCGAAGTGGGTATTCGCGATGTTGAATTACGCATTAATGATTACCCGCATCAATTTTCTGGCGGTATGCGTCAACGCGTGATGATTGCGATGGCGCTAATTACTGAACCGCAACTACTGATCGCCGATGAACCAACAACTGCGTTAGATGTAACTGTGCAAGCACAGATACTCGCGCTCATTAAAAAATTGCAGCGAAACCATAACCTCGCCGTTATTTTTATTACCCATGATTTGGGTGTGGCGTTACAAATGGCAGATAACATTATTGTGATGGAAAAGGGCAAGCTTGTAGAGCAGGGCAGCACTACACAAATATTTACGCAACCGGCACAAGCTTATACGCAGAAGTTATTAAGTGCGGTTTTAACGACGAGTAAACCTACGCCGAGTTTGGCAGAAAAAACAGAACCGCCTTTTTTGCAAGTCAAAAATTTGAAAACTTATTTTCCAAAATTTGGTGGCCTATTTATTAAACGTTTGTTGGCTACGCAAAAAGCGGTAGATGAATTGAGTTTAACGCTTAATCGCGGAGAAATTCTTGGGGTGGTGGGAGAATCCGGTTCTGGTAAGTCCACTCTGGGGCGTAGCATTATGCGGTTGGTAGATGCCCAATCAGGAGAAGTGTTGTTAGAAGGTAAGGATTTACTTAAATTGTCAGATTCTGATTTGAAAAAATCGCGATACAATTTCCAAATGATTTTCCAGGACCCTTATGCTTCTTTAAATCCACGTATGACTGTATTTGATACGCTTGCAGAACCCTTGTTGGCTCACAAACTCGCAACCAAAAATAATGTAGCAGAGCAAGTTAATCAACTAATGGACGATGTGGGTTTGGATCGCCGCTTTATTCGTAAATACCCCCATGAATTTTCAGGCGGCCAGCGCCAGCGCATTGCAATTGCACGCGCGATCGCTCTGAAACCAAAATTGATTATTGCTGATGAGCCAGTGTCGGCATTGGATGTCACTATTCGTGCGCAAATTCTGAAGCTATTGCTAGAGTTAACCCAAAAGCATCAGCTTACTATGTTATTTATTTCGCACGATATGTCAGTGGTGCGTTATTTGTGCGACAGAGTTGTGGTTATGCAGAACGGGAAATTGGTTGAAGAAGGAGAAACGGAAATTTTATTTGCAGCACCTAAGGCGGCCTACACCCAACAACTTCTGGCGGCAATTCCTAAAGTTTAAGTTGTTGGTTGTTTGAATGAATGTTTATTTATTATGGGTTGATTGGTTCGGCCATTACGATCAGTTCCTGATTTGGTCGAATACTGGTTGCGTCAGTAATTTTATTCCATTCCATTATTTGCTTAACGCTAATATCATGCTTAGCGGCGATTTGCCCTAAAGTGTCGCCGGCTTTTATGGTGTAACTCGCTTTCTTCTCCTTTTTTATTTCTTGCACAGCAGCAACTTCTTGCGCAACAACTGGTTGGCCAGATAGGATTAATTTCTGGCCAGGTTTCAATGCGCTTTTCGAATTCAAATTGTTTAATTTTGTGAGTGCGCTTACGGTCGTTTTTTCTGCTTTTGCAATAGACCACAAGTTCTCACCGGCTTTTACAATGTGATATCCGTTTTGCGACTGCGTATTATCACTGTTGCTTGCGCTCTGCTTTTGCTCACTTGCAGTTACTTTAGGCAATGAATTTAACTGTAATTTGAAGTTGGCTGCTGCATCTACCGGGACTAGCACATCGCGAGGAGTGGTCGGGTCTGTGAGCCAACTGGTGAAGCCAGCATTTAATCTCTTTAAGAGTGCGCTATCGACTGAACTGCTTTTTGCAGCGTCGGCAAGATTAATTTGCGAGTCAACATTCACTTTAGCAAAGTAGGGTGTGTCCGCAATAGGGTAAAGGTTGAAGTCGTAGGCTTCTGGTGTGCCGACAATTTTGGATAAGGCCAAGAGCTGCGGAACGTAACCCTGGGTAATTCTATTCAGGGGTAGCGACCAAAAATCGGTGGGTTTTCCTGCACGGCGGTTTTTATTTATCGCCTGTTGGATTGAGCCATCACCGGCGTTGTAGGCAGCAATTGCAAGTAACCAGTCGTTGTCGAAACGTGTGTACAGATGTTTTAGTAATCGAATTGCTGCTTCGGTGGAAGCTACTACATCCTTACGGCCCTCATACCAACGGTTTTGTTTTAATCCAAAATTGCGCGCGGTTGCGGTACCAAACTGCCACATACCCAAGTTGCTAGCTGATGAGGCGGTTGGATTGTAGGAGCTTTCAATAAAAGGCAGGAGCGCAAGTTCCATAGGCATATTGTTCGCCTGCATTTCACTGGCAACATAGTACAAATAGGGCTCACTTTGTTGCGTTACTTTGTAGAAGTAATTTTTGTATTTGGTGTAAAACTTAACCTGGGCGTCTACCGCATTATTAGATACCTGCGGCAAGCCATAGCCTGAGCGAATGCGCTCCCACACTGTATTGAATTTTTGTTCTTCTGGTGCTTCGATAGGTGCGACTGGAACTTCTTGCTGGATCGGCGTTTCGATAACTGGTTGGGTAGGGATTTTGGTATGGTCGGACTTTTTAATGCCTAAAGAGTCACAACCTACAAGCAGTGCTGCTATAGATACAATCGTTAATAGTGGACGGTTAATCAATTTCATAAGATCACTTTTATGATGTTGTGATTGGCTCGTCATCCCTGATTTACAATGTATTTTCTGCCAAAATTATTTATCTGACGCCAAGTCTAGGGACTGGGTTGGGGTGGGTCAACCCGGATTGCTATGAAAGCACCGGACAGCTTCTCAAAAACTGTCTTTAATTTTTCGCAAACTGGTAAAGAAATCGACGTCTAAATCGTGGGATTTTCCCGTCAGTTGCTGGATGCGGTCGCGCACTTGACTCAAGTGGCAGCGTAAAAAGGGGTTGGTTCGTTTCTCTATGTCGAGTTGAGTTGGCAGGGTGGCAATGCCGTGTTGGCGCTTGTCGGACTCTATCTGGGCGCGCACCTTGAGATCGTCATTATCTGGCTCAATATGAAGGGCAAATTCGATATTACTTAAGGTGTATTCATGAGCTGCATAAACAAGAGTGTTTTCGGGCAGAGCCGCTATTTTTTGTAGACTCGAGTAAAGTAACCTTGCTGTTCCATCGAACAGCCTCCCGCAACCTACTGCGAAAAGAGTATCCCCGCTAAAGAGCATGGGCGGGTTTCCGGGCGTTTCAATAAAATAGGCGATGTGATCAAGCGTATGGCCAGGAAGTTCCAGAATCTTCGCCTCAAATGACTGCAGAGGTAAACAATCCTCGTGTTTAAGGGCGTGAGTTACCTGGGGAATACGATCCGATTTTGGTCCGTAAATAGGTAGCTGGTATTTGTGCGCTAAGACTTGTGCGCCGCCAATATGATCGTTGTGATGGTGAGTCAATAAAACGGCTTTTAGCTTTAAGTTATTGGCTTGTAGATAAGCTTCTACGGGTTCGGCTGCACCTGGATCCACAATGTAAGTATCCGGGGAACCTGTATCTGGCTGAATTAACCAAAAATAATTGTCTTTAAACGCGGGAATTTGGTGAACCTGAAACATGGTGGCTGATTTATCCCAAGTGTTAAGATCGTAAGTTTGGGCATGATAGCAGAGTCATTTGCGTGCTAGGCTTGGTGACTTCCGGTATCGATTTTGTGAGTACGTATATGCCACACAGGTTTACGACCAGGTTGCGATTGCAATGGCGCAAGCGTTTTGGTGTTATCCCCATGCGCGATTCGCTCGAAGAGATAGGCAACTGGTTCAAATCACCGCTTGGTCAATTGCTTGTAGCGAGTGAGCAGCAGGTTATAGATGAGCAAATTCATAATCTGTTTGGCTACCATTTATTGCAACTTAGTGTTACCAGGCATTTGGATTTAACCGGGGCGAGCCGAGTGTCTCACCGTTTTGCGCTTTTTCCTCAGGAAACGGATCATCCATTAGTAGCAGGTCGAGCGGATTTTAATCATCTGCCTCTGCCCCCCAATTCAATAGATGTAGTCTTGCTGCACCATATTCTCGATTACAGCCAAAGCCCGCATCATGTGCTGCGGGAAGCATCTGCTGTGCTCATTTCCCAGGGCCATATTGTTGTTGTAGGTTTTAATCCGTGGAGTTTTTTTGGATGTTGGCGTGGATTGGTAAGGCTTTTTAGTCGCGCACCGCAGTGGCGTCACCAATCTTTACGACTAGGCAGGGTACTGGACTGGCTAGCCGTGCTGGACTTTGAGCCAGTGGCTATCAAACAGGGTTTCTATCGCCCACCATGCGCCAAGCCGGGAGTCATTAAATATTTGCAGTGGATAGAGCGCTTGGGTAAGGCATTAAGTCTGCCTTGGGGCGGGTTTTATGTAATTGTCGCTCGTAAAGATAGTCAGGCAGTCATTCCGCAAAAACCACAGTGGCAAGGTTACGCTGGTTTACGTGGGTGGGGTGTGACTAAAATTTTGGGTCGAGCGAGCCGCGAAAAAGAACCTCAGGTACAATATAAATCTAAGTAACTACCTGAAAAAGCTGGAATAAGAATTTGAAAAATATAGAATTGTTCACCGACGGCGCCTGTAAGGGTAATCCCGGTCCCGGGGGTTGGGGAGCGCTATTGCGGTTCGGTGGAATTGAAAAGTCCCTTTATGGTGGCGAGGCCGACACAACCAATAATCGCATGGAGTTAACAGCAGCTATTGAAGGTTTGAAGGCATTAAAAGAACCTTGCAAAGTGGTATTGGTGACTGATTCTCAGTATGTACTCAAAGGCGTAACCGAGTGGCTGGCCGGCTGGAAGCGTAATGGCTGGAAAACAGCCGCCAAACAACCTGTAAAAAATGCCGATTTGTGGCAGCTTCTGGATGAACAAGCCCAGCGCCACAAAATTAACTGGAAGTGGGTGCGTGGTCATACCGGGCATCGTGAAAACGAAATTGCCGATAGTCTCGCCAATCGCGGGATTGAAGAGTTGAGTTGACCTCCCAGGCATCATCAGCAAACAATTGCTTATTATGAATCTGTAAAAGTCCGTATACATAAACAGGAAAAGCATGCGTCAAATAGTATTGGATACCGAAACAACCGGCCTCGAGACATCCCAGGGTCACCGCATTATAGAAATCGGCTGCGTTGAACTCTTCAACCGCCGACTGACTGGCCGCCATTATCACCAGTACATTAATCCTGAGCGCGAGGTTGATGCCGGCGCATTTCAGGTTCACGGTATCAGCAATGAGATGCTCGATGACAAACCCAAGTTTGCACAGATAGCCAATGATTTTCTGGCCTTTATTGGCGATGCAGACCTGATCATCCACAACGCTGCGTTTGATATAGGTTTTATTAACGCCGAATTTGGCCGATTGACTCCACGCCCAGCAACTGTGGAAACGGGTAGGGCAGTTATAGATACGCTCTTGCTGGCTCGAGGTAAACACCCCGGTCAAAAGAATAATCTTGATGCCCTCTGCAAACGTTATGGTGTCGACAATTCCCAGCGCGAACTTCATGGCGCTTTGTTGGACGCCGAGATTTTGGCGGATGTATATCTGCTAATGACGGGCGGACAAACAGCCCTGTCCCTCGGCGGAAATCAATCTAGTAATAAAGAATCTTCTATGTCAGGTAGCGAGATTATAAGGCTACCCTCTACACGCAAACCGCTTCCGGTTTTGAAAGTTTCTATTGAAGAGTTTGCGCTGCATGAGCAAAAGTTGGCTAGTATCAATAAGAGCAGCGCTGGCAACTGTATCTGGCTAAAAGATTTAGCCGCTACAGAGTGACCCGGCATGTTATAGACGGCTTTTTGAGAAACCTTTAGCATTCTCCAATTGCAACAGACAAATATCAGGCAAAATCTCCACAAGTGGGATAGAGTCGAAAAATAACATCAATCAGGATTCCAATACATGAGCGCAAATGAAGCCTTTAATATTGCCTCGTTAAAAATGGTACACGATGAATTGCTCGCAACTATCGAGCAATCGGCGATCAGATTAGAACAATTTTCAAACGATAGAAGCAATGGAGAACTGTTGCAGAGTTGCATAGAAGGTATTAAACAAATTCGCGGCACCTTAAGCCTGATTCAATTAAGAGGTGTGGACTTACTAGCCGACGAATTACTTGAACATATTAATGAAATCACATTGGGTGAAGACCCGAGTACGGACAAGCGACTTGATTTGCTGACCACAGCATTTTTTATGTTGCCACGTTATCTGGAATTCTGTTTACAAACATCGCGCAGTATGGCGCTACTTTTGATTCCCCACATCAATGAATTACGTTTGGCGCGCAAGGCTCCTTTGATACCGGAGAGTTTTTATTTTCCGTTCGATCCTCCAAAAATATCACGCAAATCTGCAAAGCAACTTCCTCCGGTGCAGGAAGATATTTCTATTCTTGTGCGTCGTTTGCGCCACATGTACCAAGCTGGTCTTTTAAAAATTTTACAGGGTGCGCAAATAAGACCATCTTTCGGAATTATGTGTCGCGCTTTGGAGCGTTTAGAGTCTGTATGTGGTGACGGTGCACTCAGTAATTTATGGTGGCTTGCCAACGCAACATTAAGCGCGATCAGTGAAGAAAATTTACGCATCTCGAAAAGCCGCAAAATGCTGTTTAGCAATCTGGACCGTGAAATAAAACGACTGCAATTTGAAGGCAGTGCAGTCTTCAATCGCGAGCCTGACTCAGCCTTAACTAAAGAGTTGTTGTATTTATTAAGCCTTTCTAAATCAACGTCAGAAAAATCCAAAGCAGTTGCCAAAGCCTACAATCTGCGCCCGGTCCCATACAGCGACGCTGAATTGGCTCGGGAAATGGAATTCCTCAAAGGCCCGAGTGTTAATACAATTAATTCGATGGCGGCCGTGCTCACCGACGAATTACATAGCACCAAAAATATTCTAGAGCGCGCTGCACAAAGTGGCGCAGAAACGTTAAGCGAATCTCCTGAACTAGTAGAAACGCTGAAGAAAATTGCGGATATTTTGGCAATTGTTGGGCTGGTATCTCCGAGTAACAGTCTTAAGCAGGAAATTGAAAAAATTAATCATTGGCAAACCACTGGCGAAACAGTTAGCCCTGCGGATTTGGTCAGTGTTGCAGATACCTTGCTATATGTTGAAAGCACAATTGCAGGTTTAGGAAAAACCAATCTTTCCGATGAGAAATTGGCGAAAATTAATGCCCTGTCACGCGATGACGTTATGGCCAATAATCAGCTCGCTGAAGCCGAAAAGTTGGTGATTGATGAAGTCGAATCCGGCCTTGCTATGGTGAAGCGCGCGCTTAGCGCATTTTCAGAATCCAATTACGATAAAGCGCACATATCAAATATTTCAGCCACGCTGGATAGTGTACGCGGTGGCATGTTTGTATTGGGATTATCGCGTGCCGCGAAAGTTATTGCGGGCTGCATCAAGTTCATCGATGAATCGCTTATGGAAGATGAACAACAAGCCGCTATTCAACATATGATGGATACCTTCGCTGATGCCATTATCAGTCTCGAATATTACCTTGATAATGTAAAAGTGGATAAAAACGCAGATACAGATGTGTTGCGTATTGCTGAAGAAAGTTTGGAAGCTTTAGGTTATAAAGTGTAAATCTACAAGGTCCGGATTTTGTGCAAAATATTATTCAGTGTTATGTAATCGCAGATGAAAAATTCTTGTGTACTCATGACGGTACAATAGCTCTATTTGCGGAACCTGAATTACGAGAATTGTCGGTTGATCTGGTGTCGAGATTTTTATTAAGTCAAGACAATGATAGCGGCCGTGAGCTTCATGTGGCGTCAATCTTACCTGCAGAAATAACAGGGTTTCAATGGTTAGGGTTGCGGAATTTTTTAGAGTCTATATCGGAATCCGAATTCCAATCAGCCGGTCGTGCATTACAAATTTTGCGTTGGCATTTTGATCACCAGTTTTGTGGGCGCTGTGGTAATCCTACAGTTCAACATACGCAAGACTTGGCAAAAAGTTGTATAGCCTGTGGAATAGATTTTTATCCGCGTTTGTCACCCTGCATCATCACGTTAATAACCAGGGGTGATGAGTGTTTGTTGGCATGGCATAAGCGCTCAAAAATTGAAAAATACAGTTGTCTCGCCGGTTTTATAGAAGTTGGCGAGAGCGCTGAACAAACCCTCGTTCGTGAAGTCATGGAAGAGGTCGGAGTGAGGGTTAAGAATATGCGTTATATTGAAAGCCAGCCCTGGCCATTTCCGGGACAATTAATGTTGGGATATATTGCTGAATATGATGGTGGTGAAATCATTATTGACCAAACCGAAATCCGGGCTGCCCAATGGTTCAGATATGATCAATTACCGGTAGTTCCCCCGGTTACAACTATCTCAGGACGTTTAATAAATGCATTCGTGCAAGCAAGACAAAACGGTAATTTAACGGTTTGATAATGATAATTTAAAGACTAATAAGGACCCTTATGTTATATACCCTAATTGCAATCGTTGTAATTTTAATTGCCGCTTATATTGCCTACAGCGCTTTAAAAGTATTGTGGCTCAATAGCTGGTTTATCGGCTGGCTGAAAGGGATGTTTGGTCTTGGTTTGTTGACCTTGGGGTTAGGGGTTGGGTTAGTTGCTTACGATATTTATACCTACAAACAAATTTTGGTTGGTCAGCCCGTTGCAACAATTAATTTTGAAACCATTGAAGATCAGTACTTTGATGCATTGGTGGTGGGTGCAGACGGCAAGCAACAACGTTTTAATTTGCGCGGTGACCAATGGCAGCTTGATACACGTGTTATTAAATGGCAAGGCTATTTTTCCAGTCTCAATATTAAACCCGCTTATCGTTTGGATAGACTCAGTGGCCGTTACTTTGACATTCATAAAGAAACCACAGATAAGCGTTCAAATTTTTTAATTGTTAAAAGTTTGCTTGGGTTAGATGTTTGGAAACTCATCCATGACAACCCAAAATACTTCAGTATCGTGGATGCAAGTTATGGAACTGCGCGCTACCTACCAATGAAAAATGGTGCGCTTTATGAAATAAGTTTATCCAGTACAGGATTAAATGTTCGACCATTAAATGACGTGGCATCCAAAGCCATTGAAGAGTGGAAATAGTTAATTATTTTTTGAGTGGAGTAGTACGTTGGAATTTTTAACAAATTATGGTCTTTTTTTCGCTAAAACACTGACCTTTGTTGTAGCTGTTTTTATCGTTGTAAGTTTGATCGTATCAGCCGGTGGGCGCAACAAAAAATCCGAAAAAGGACAAATCCACGTTAGCAAGCTCAACGAAAAGTTCAAAGCCATGCGCGAGATACTGCAACATTCGGTATTGGATGAAGATCAACTGAAAGCTTTGGATAAAGATGAGAAAAAGCGTTTAAAGTCTGAAAAATCTGAACAGAAAAAAGCTGCTAAAGAAAAAGCGAAATCCGATAAAGAATTGGTTGCGGATGAGCATAAAAAACGCGTTTTTGTCGTTGACTTCCATGGCGACATAAAAGCATCAGCGAACGACAGTTTGCGCGAATCTATTACCGCCATACTGACTCTCGCCACACCCGCTGATGAGGTAGTTGTTAAAGTAGAGAGCGGCGGCGGTATGGTCCACAGCTATGGTCTTGCATCCAGCCAGTTGGCTAGAATCACATCTAAACAAATTCCGTTAACAGTTTGTGTAGATAAAGTTGCTGCGTCCGGCGGCTACATGATGGCCTGCGTTGCAGATAAAATTGTGGCAGCACCTTTTGCTATTTTAGGATCTATAGGTGTAGTGGCCCAGTTACCTAATTTTCATAAGCTACTTAAGAAAAATAATATAGATTACGAAATGTTTACAGCAGGAGAATTCAAACGCACTGTTACCATGTTCGGCGAAAATACAGAGAAAGGTCGTGAAAAATTCGTTGAAGACTTGGAAGACACTCACGTGCTTTTCAAAGAGTTTGTTACTGAACATCGCCCGCAAGTAGATATAGACACAGTTGCAACGGGTGAGGTGTGGTTTGGCCGCCGCGCAAAAGACGTTAATCTGGTAGATCTTTTACAAACTAGCGATGAATACCTGTTGGATCAAGCCGAGAACGCGGATATTTTTGAAATTGAATTTGCGCTGAGAAAATCTTTACCTGAAAAATTGGGAATAGCAGCGCAAGTTGCTTTTGAGAGAGCATTATTAAGTGTATGGGAAAAGTCCCAGTTGAATCGTTGGTTTTAGTTCCAATAGCTGCCGATGGATAGAGGTAACTTAAGATGTTATTTTCTCAGCAAAAATTGACCATGCCGTCTCCCGAAAAAGTGTTGCCTGGGCGCAGTGCCAGAATGTCGGTCAAAAATAAACATCTTGTATTGGGTTCTCCAATACAAGAACCATTTCCGAACGGCCTCGAAAAAATCATTTTTGGTCTTGGCTGCTTCTGGGGTGCTGAGCGTAAGTTCTGGCAACAATCTGGAGTATTTACGACAGCAGTAGGTTATTTAGCCGGCGTTACTCCCAATCCGACCTACGAAGAAGTATGTTCGGGTTTAACAGGGCACAATGAAGTTGTTCTTGTGGTATTTGATCCTACAAAAACCTCATTAGAGAAATTGCTGCAAATATTTTGGGAATCGCATAATCCTACTCAGGGAATGCGTCAGGGAAATGATCGTGGTACACAATATCGCTCGGGTATTTATACTTTTTCTGACGAGCAACGCACGCTTGCTGAAAAAACCAAAAGCAAATATCAAGCAGCTTTAACCAACGCTAATCACGATGAAATCACTACGGAAATTCTACCAGCGAGTGAATTTTACTACGCTGAGGATTACCATCAACAATACCTCGCTAAAAACCCCAACGGATATTGTGGTTTGGGCGGGACAGGTGTTTGCTTGAATTAAAAAGCTTTTCAAACAGGGATGTTATGACACTTCGACTTTTAAGTTTTTCGATAGGTATTATGTTGGTTGGTTATCTGCCAACCCTGCCTTCACTCATTTCCATATCCATTTTCATTTTCCTTTTTTGCGTAACGATTTTTATTGTTCGTAAAAATATACCTGTTCTATTTATGCTTTTGGCATTGGCAGCGGGAATTTTATTTGGGGTTTTTTCTGGTCACCAATTACTCGATCAACAACTACCAGAAAACCTTGCTGCACAAGATGTAGTTGTTGAAGGTATTGTTGTTGATTTACCGCAGGAAAATAGTCGCCGCCAACTTTTTACCTTAAAAGTTCAGCTGGCGCATTCTCTTTATGAATCTATACCCTTCGAAAATTTTCCACACAAAATAAATTTTAGTAGTTATGGTGATATACGTGTAAAAAGCGGTGAACTCTGGCGTTTGACCGTTAAATTAAAAAGACCGCGCGGATTCGTTAACCCTGGAGGATTTGATTATCAGGCTTCTTTGTTGCGTCGCGGGATTGGCGCAACGGGCTACATACGTGAAGGTGATAATCGCATGCTGCAAGGTCAGCCCTCATTTTCGATGGATGTACTTCGTTACAGATTGCAACAATGGTTGATTCAAACAAGTCAAAGCCCGCAAAAAAGTATTTTGGTCGCTTTGCTGGTAGGTGACACCTCATTGGTTGATAAAAATCAATGGAGTGAAATGATTAAAACCGGCACCAATCATTTAATCGCTATTTCTGGATTACATTTAGGTTTTTTCGCGATCGTTGGTTTCTTTATCGGAAATTTAATGGGGCGATGCATACAAATTTTTTGGCATAGATACCCGTCTATGGTTTCCGGCTATATTTGTTCCATGCTATTTACAATATTTTATAGCCTTATTGCTGGTTTCAATATTCCAACTATTCGAACCTTAATTATGCTTGCTGTTGTACAGCTCGCATTTTTATGGCGACGAAGTTTTCGTGTGCGAGATACCTTATTGATCGCTTTGGTATTAGTGCTTCTTTATGATCCGCTAGCGGCTTACGACATGGGATTTTGGTTGTCTTTTGGCGCAGTTGCTATGTTGATATTTTGCTTCTCAGGTAGATTTTATGCGGCCAATGAATTTAATCGGTCTCACATAAAACATATACATGTTTTCATTAAATCCCAATGGGTTATGTTTGTTGGATTATTGATTCCATTAGCGTTACTTGTCCATACGTCATCACTACTTGCACCGTTCGCTAATTTCGTGGCCATTCCTGTCATTACTTTTTTTGTAGTGCCGTGTTTAATTTTGTCCGCGCTTGACCACTTTATGCTTGGCTCTTTATGGGGTGTAGACGTTTTGTTTTTACATTCCGCAGAGTTAGGGTTGGCACTCGTTCATGAGTGGTTGAATTATTTGTTAGTTGTAGGTGATGCAAGATTTAATCCGCTCGTAAATATAAATTTCGCTGCGGTATTATTGGCCGTTCCAGCAGTGCTGCTCATCTTACTGCCGCGTGGCCTAGGCTCCAAATGGATAGGTTGCGTAGGTTTGTTATTTGCGTTATTCATTCCGCTTAAACGCCTGCCGGATTTGCAACTGCTGGTATTTGATGTTGGGCAGGGTACTGCTATTTTGGTGCGAACTCCACATCACCAATTGCTATACGACACAGGTCCGCTTTATACCGAAAATTTTGATGCAGGCAGCGGAATTATCGTGCCTTACTTGCATAGTCAGGGACTACAAAGTCTGGATCGTCTTATCGTCAGCCACAACGATCAAGATCATTCCGGCGGCTTGCAGGGTGTACTAGCTACAACTAAAGTAAAACAATTGTTATTAGGTGAGCCAGACAAATTTAAAACATCAATTGAGAAAAATTGCCATGAACAATTTCCTTGGGAGTGGGATGGTGTTCGCTTCAGTTTTATTACTTGGCCGCCAATACCTGCGGCCAAAGCTAACAATCATTCCTGCGTATTATTGATTGAATATAGAGATCAAAAAATTTTATTAGCGGGTGATATAGAAAAAGAAGTTGAACACCAATTACTTGCGCAACAAAGTCTTTCGGCTGTAGACATTCTATTGGTACCACACCATGGCAGTCGCACATCGTCAACGTTTGGATTTGTTGATCAGGTGAAACCGCGTTACGCAATATACAGCGCAGGTTTTCGCAATCAGCATGGACATCCTCATAAGGATGTTGCAGCTCGTTATACAAAGGTCGGCTCCATTCCTCTCAATACAGCTGCCAGCGGTGCATTAGAATTTTTATGGAATGAGGGCGAGATGAGTGCGCGGCAATACAGATTGGTAAAGCGGCGATACTGGTTCGAGTGACAATGGTTTTTACTGGGCTAGAATAGATTGCAGTTCCATAAAAATTGAAGCCCGCCATGGTTTTCTATACGTCTTGTGGTAATGTACGCCGCAGTTGGTATGGTCTTATATTGGTTAATAAATATCCGAATAATAAGTTAGGTCTTGGTTAAGAGGAGTGTTCTGGTGTTCGAAATTATTGTGTCTGGCGGTATCATGATGATTCCAATTATCCTGTGTTCGATCGCGGTGATTGGTATCAGTGTTGAACGTTTTTGGACGCTAAATCCTAACAAGGTTGCACCACGTACTTTGCTAGCTCAGGTATGGAGCTGGATTAAAAGTAATCAGGTTGACGCTGCTAAATTGCGAGAGTTAAAGCAATCTTCTCCACTTGGTAAAATCCTCGCCGCCGGTTTGAGTAATTCCCGTCATGGTCGCGAGGTCATGAAAGATTCTATTCAGGATGCCGCCAATCAGGTAATCCATGATTTGGAGCGTTACATAGGCGCTTTGGGTATTATCGCTAACACCGCACCTCTGTTAGGTCTTTTGGGAAGTGTGTTCGGTATGATCGAAACCTTTAACGCCATTATGCTAAAAGGCTCTGGTAATGCGGGCGTTCTTGCAGGTGGTATTGCCGTTGCTCTTATCGCTACTGCTGGCGGTCTGATTGTCGCGATTCCTGCGACTATTTTACACCGATATTTTTTACGTAAAGTGGATAGTCTCGTTGTGATCATGGAAGAAGAGTCGGTTAAGTTGGTTGACGCGCTGCACACAGACCGCAGTGTTGACGTTAAGCTGGTATAACTTATGAAATTCCGCCGACAATCACGCGATTTAGAACCAATGAATTTAATATCACTGATAGATGTGATGTTTTTTTTGTTGATTTTTTTCATGCTGTCGAGCACTTTCACTAAAGAATCGCATTTGGGTGTGGAGTTGCCAGAGGCAACTGGGGCGCCATCTACCGAAGAGCAGCAGCAAATTGAAATCGTCATTAACGAGCAGGGCACTTTTTCAGTAAATGGTCGTAGCCTTGTTAACAATGAAATCGATACGCTAAAATCCGCTATATTAAAAGTGTCAGACGGCAAAACAGATTTACCGTTGCTGTTGACTGCTGATGCCAAAACACCGCATCAATATGTGGTGACAGCAATGGATGTTGCTGGCCAACTGGGCTTTGCAAAATTAAGCATTACTTCACGTCAACCTGAAGCTGTAGAAAAAAAGAAAAAATAGTTTTTCGGCAGCTCAATTCCGGTGAGTATCTGGGTGAAAAAATCTCACAATATCTGGTTGCGGGCATGGTACGGTAAATCTCGTTGGATTTACTGGCTTCTTCCATTAAGTTGGCTATTTGGCATCATAAGTTCTGCACGAAAATTTGTACTGATCCGTTTGTTCCAAAAACAAATACCTGTGCCTGTTATTATCGTTGGCAATATTTCTGTCGGCGGTACTGGAAAAACTCCTCTACTGATAGAGTTGGTTAAATATTTGCAAGAGCAGGGCCATAAACCAGGTGTAGTAAGTCGTGGTTATGGTGGAAAGGCGGCGCAGTATCCTTATTTACTCAATGATCAAACCCGCGCCTCTGAGTCAGGTGATGAACCCTTATTGATTTATCGCGCTACACAATGTTCAGTATGCGTTGCACCGGATCGTGTCGCGGCCGCCGCTGTGCTCGTCGAGGAAGGTTGCACACATGTTCTCAGCGATGACGGTCTGCAACACTATCAACTGGGAAGAGCCATGGAAATAGCTGTAGTTGACGGCCAGCGTTTATTTGGCAATCAACAACTGTTACCTGTTGGCCCACTTCGAGAATCTCGTTCACGGTTAAAATCGGTGGATTTAATTGTTATCAACAATCCTTCGAAGAAAGGATCTTTGCCAGGGCTCCACCGTGTTCATCCAATGAAAATTCAACCCTTAGCCTGGGTGCAAATTTTATCGCGAAAAGAAATGTCTTTGAATGATACTTTTTTTAAAGCGCCTGTTCACGCGGTTGCCGGTATCGGAAATCCTGAGCGTTTTTTTAAAACTCTGGATGATCTTTCGTTAAATTATTACGCGCATCATTTTCCTGATCACTATAAATTTTCTGCGAGAGATTTTGATCCTTATCATCGGGACACCGTGGTGATGACCGAAAAAGATGCTGTCAAATGTTATGAATTTGCGAAAATTGAATGGTATTCGTTGCTCGTGAAAGCGCAATTGACCGAATATTTTTGGTCGGACTTTCAATACAAACTTGACAACATTGACAAGTTAAAAACTAAAAAAGGTTAAAAAATGAGTTTCACTGTTGTTATTCCCGCTCGCTATGCCTCCACACGCTTGCCTGCAAAGCCTCTCAAAGAGATTGCGGGTAAGCCGATGATTCAGCATGTTTACGAGCGCGCATGTGAAAGTTTGGCGGCCAGAGTGATTATCGCGACCGATGATACGCGAATAGAAGCAGCTGCAAAAAAATTTGGTGCTGATGTGTGTATGACATCGGTCAATCATACCTCCGGTACAGATCGTTTGCAGGAAGTTGTAAAAAAACTTGGTCTTCGCGATGACGAAATTGTAGTAAATGTGCAAGGCGACGAGCCTCTTATCCCCGCAAAAGTTATCAATCAAGTTGCGCAAAATTTAGCAGCTGTGGCAGATGCCAGTATGGCAACGTTGAGTGAGCCTATTCACAGTTTGTCTGACTTCCGTAACCCCAATATTGTAAAAGTAGTGGCTGATACTAATGGTCGTGCTTTGTATTTTTCTCGAGCGCCCATCCCTTGGGCGCGAGATCATTTTGCTAATACGGAAGCTACTGAGTTGCCGGTAAATTTTATCGCGCAACGTCACATAGGTATTTACGCTTATCGTGTTGGTTTATTGCATAAATTCGTTTCCTGGTCGCAAGCACCGCTTGAAAAAATAGAATCGTTGGAGCAGTTGCGGGTAATGTGGAACGGGCAGGTGATCCATATAGCAGAGGCATTAGTTGCAGTTCCGGGTGGTGTTGACACGGAAGAAGATCTGCAGCGCGTAAAATTATTATTGGAAGCTTAAGCATGCCCGTAAAAGTTTTATTTGTTTGTTTGGGTAATATTTGCCGTTCACCGACTGCCGAAGGTGTGTTTCGCTATTTGGTAAGAGAAGCTGGTCTTCATAAGCATATCCATATCGATTCTGCCGGAACTGCAAACTGGCATTCCGGGCGAACCCCTGATCCGCGTACGATTGCTGCTGCTAAAAAGCGAAATGTAGATTTATCTGTGCTTCGTGCGCGAGCGGTTACAGCGGAAGATTTTGAAGAGTTTGATTACATACTCGCAATGGATGATGCCAACCTTAAAGATTTGCAAAATAGTAAACCTGTCAACTATAAGGGGCATTTAAGTTTATTTCTGGATTTCGCCACGCATAAGCTCTATCGTCATGTACCTGACCCTTATCACGGTGAGGCGGATGGTTTTGAATTGGTTCTGGATTTAGTGGAAGATGCCGCGGCAGGCTTGCTGCTTGCGATTAAAGCGCGGCATTTTTAATTTTCATTTTTCTGCTTACTTTGCCAGGTGTTGCTTTGCCATTTTATTTACCACATTTCAATTTACAAAATTACAATACGCTTGCATCACCAGTATGTGCAGATTTTTTTGTTTCCGTAAAAAATAATGACGAACTTTTCGATGCCATTAAATTTGCAAAAGAGAAGAAGTTACCTTTGCTCGTCTTAGGCGGTGGCAGCAATATTGTTTTGTACGATAACTTTCCAGGCCTTGTGATTCACATGCAGTTTTTAGGTAAGGATCTGCAGCGGGAAGATGACGGTTATGTTTATGTAAAAGCGGCAGCAGGTGAAAATTGGAGCGATTTTGTTGATTATTGTCTTGCTCAACAATATTGGGGTTTGGAAAACTTATCCTTAATCCCGGGAAATGTCGGCGCTGCTCCCATCCAGAATATCGGTGCTTATGGCGTTGAATTGAAAGATGTCTTTGAAGAGCTCAGTGCTTTTGAAATCACCACCGGTCTAACCATTATATTCACCCGCGAAGCCTGTCGATTTGATTACCGGGACAGCGTGTTTAAACATGAGTTTAAAGATCAATTTGTTATTACTTCAGTCACTTTCAAATTGACTAAAGTCCCCTCCCTAAGGCTGCACTATCCTGCGTTGCAAAAAGCATTGGCAAGTTATACGCAAGAGCAGTTAACTCCGGAGGTGGTCAGCCAAGTGGTGTGTGATATTCGCCGTAGTAAATTACCTGATCCCAAAATTATTCCCAACGTGGGAAGTTTTTTCAAAAATCCCATCGTTTCCGTAGATCAACTTGCAAAGATCCAAAACATTTTTCCAGATGTTGTTTTTTATCCAGTTGACTCCAGGCACGTGAAGTTAGCTGCCGCTTGGTTGATTGACCGTGCTGGTTGGCGCGGAGTTAATCGCGGTGCCGCCGTTCATTCTGAGCAGGCCCTGGTATTAACCAACCCTGCAAAATTAAGGGGTGAGAAAGTGTTGGATTTAGCAAGTGCCATTAAAAACTCGGTATTGCAAATGTTTGGCGTAGAGTTGGAGCAAGAGCCGAGGGTTTATCCCTAAATACGTATAAGATAAAGCATAATGCGGGCAAAATTTATAAGATTTAATGGTTTGGCACTGTTATCTAAAGAAGCTACACTTGTAATAGCGCAGATGACAATCAACCTGTGGTAGTGTGTTGCACTTTTGATTAAAATCATGAAAATGCGCCTTAGCGTCCATTCAGTAAAAATAACACTTGCCTCAATGGCATGGGGGCTGGTTTGACTAAGATACTCGTTGTCGACGATCACGACTTGGTACGCATGGGAATTGTGCGTATGTTAGCCGATATAAAGGGCTATCAAGTGGTGGGAGATGCCAAAAGCGGCGAAGAAGCTGTGACCAAAGCGCGCACGCTTCTCCCCGACGTTGTTCTTATGGATGTCAAAATGCCTGGAATGGGTGGCCTTGAGGCAACAAAAAAATTACTGGTTGTGAACCCGAGTATAAAAATTATTGCGGTTACCGCCTGTGATGACGATCTTTATCCCACACGTTTGATGCAAGCTGGTGCTGTAGGTTACGTCACCAAGGGCGCTGAATTTTCAGAAATTACTAATGCCATAGATAAGGTTATTCGTGGCGACCTCTACATGAGTAATAGCATCGCTCAACAGTTGGCGCTTAAAAACTTTTCTGGTGCCAGTAATCAGGAAACACCGTTTGAAAAATTATCCCAACGTGAGTTACAAACAGCTATGTTGATTGCCAATGGGCAAAAAGTTAACGATATTGCAAACACTTTTTGCGTAAGCCCCAAGACAGTAAACAGCTATCGCTATCGTATTTTTGAAAAACTTGATATCAACAGTGACGTTGAATTAACGCTTCTGGCCGTTAAACATAACCTGCTTGATCCTGAAGCGGTGGTGTAATTTTTGCGGTAAAATGCAGCACTACTTGTTGCTACATTTTACTGGTTTTCCATAGATTCTTAGCCCGGCATGTCTGAAAAATCCCTATCTCCTCATTTTGATTCAGTTCGCTTTTTAGCAGATGCTTCCCAGCAGCCCGGCATTTATCAAATGTTTGGAGAGGATGGAAAGATTCTCTATGTGGGAAAAGCCAAAAATCTAAAAGCTCGGTTATCAAGCTATTTTCGTAGAACCGGGCTTTCAATAAAAACCATAGCCTTGGTTGCGCGTATTTATCGTATTGAAGTTACTATTACCGCGAGCGAAGCAGAAGCTTTAATTCTTGAGCAAAACTTAATTAAGTCTAATCGTCCGCCCTACAATATTTCGTTGCGCGACGATAAATCCTATCCTTATATTTTTGTTTCCAGTGGTGAGCCATATCCTCGCATCAGTTTGCATCGTGGTGCGAAAAAAAAATCCGGCGATTATTATGGACCTTTTCCGAACGCAAGTGCCGTGCGCGACAGCTTACAATTTTTGCAAAAAACGTTTCGCGTGCGCCAATGCGAAGATAGCGTATTTAAAAATCGCTCACGTCCCTGTTTGCAATATCAAATAAAACGCTGTACTGCTCCTTGCGTAGAGTTCATCAACAAGGAAGATTATGCCAACGATCTTCGCCACACCCGGATGTTTTTAACTGGAAATAATCAAGAGCTGATGACGGAATTGGCTGATCAAATGGATCAGTCCGCCAAAGATTTGCAATTTGAAAAAGCTGCACATTTTCGCGATCAAATTACTTTTTTACGCAGTATTCAATCACAGCAGGTGATCGAAGAGGGCAATGGCGATATCGATGTCATCGCGATGGTGTTGCGTCCTAACGCGCTCTGCGTACATATTTTATTTGTACGACGTGGACGAATTCTTGGCAGCCGAAGTTTTTTTCCACAACCTGGAATTGCCGAATTACCAGCTGATTTGTTGACGCAATTTGTCGAACAATTTTACCTTGCAAGTACGGGGCGAGATATTCCACGGGAAATAATTACCAATTATCCATTGGAGGAAGTAGATGTCTTGGCCTCCGCGTTGCAGCAGTCAATAGGACGACAAGTTTACTTTTCGCACAATGTTCGCAGCCATCGCGCGCAGTGGCTACAAATGGCCGTCAATGCTGCGGAACAAAATTTAATCGCGCATTTGAATACCAAGCAAAATTCTCTGAACAGATTTATTGCGCTGCAAGATGCACTCGGGCTTGATGAAGTTCCGCAACGAATGGAGTGTTTTGATATCAGTCATAGCAGTGGCGAGCTTACGGTTGCCTCATGCGTAGTGTTTGATACGAACGGCCCGCTTAAATCAGATTATCGTCGATTTAATATTGAAGGTATTACACCCGGCGATGATTATGCTGCAATGGAGCAAGCGTTGGAGCGTCGTTACACTCGCCTTAAAAAAGGTGAAGGGAAAATGCCGGATATTTTGCTAATTGATGGCGGGAAAGGGCAGCTGTCAAAAGCTATTTCCGTGCTGGCTGAGCTGGGAGTTGATGATGTGTTAATGATCGGTGTTGCCAAAGGCTCAACACGTAAAGCCGGATTTGAAACACTTTATAACGCGCAGACTGACACTGAGATAGTGTTGAATAACGATTCGCCAGCACTACATTTGATCCAGCATATTCGCGATGAGGCCCACAGATTTGCCATTACCGGCCATAAGCAGCGTCGTGATAAAAAGCGTAAGACCTCAACTCTGGAGGGGATTCCAGGGATTGGTGCAGTGCGTAGACGTGAATTGTTGCGTCATTTTGGAGGAATACAGGAAATCCAAAAAGCAGGCATTAATGATTTGATGAGAGTAAATGGAATCAACCAACATATTGCAGAAGAAATTTATGCATTTTTCCATAATGATTAATTGATAGTGTATTATCGCTGAAATATCCCATGGCCAAGTTTTAGTTGGCCTGCATTTGCTTCTGTTCCCTGGTGAGACATTCTGGTTATGACTTTCGCTAATCAGCTTACACTTCTGCGAATAATCCTGATTCCATTGTTTGTAGTGATATTTTATTTGCCAGTTTGGTGGGCTCATTTAAGTTGTGCGTTTATTTTTGCAGTAGCCGCAATCACTGATTGGCTGGATGGTTATGTAGCACGGAAATATAATCAAAGCACTGCGTTCGGTGCATTCCTTGATCCCGTCGCCGATAAGCTGATGGTCGCAATTTCCTTATTGCTTCTGGTTTCCATTCATCACGATTCCGCCTGGTTTGTTGCAGCGGCAGCAATTATTGTGGGGCGCGAAATTGTTATTTCAGCGTTGCGTGAGTGGATGGCTGAACTTGGCCAGCGAGCAAGTGTTGCGGTTTCATTTATCGGAAAAATTAAAACAACCTTGCAGATGATATCTATTTTGTTATTGCTCATGGATCGTGAGGAATGGTATTTGATGGAGATCGGCTACATCGCACTGGCTGGCGCAGCTGCGCTAACTTTATGGTCTATGGTGATTTACCTGCGGGCCGCATACCCTTTCTTTTCAATAGGTTCGACTAAAAAGTAAACGTATTGAGGGTTTTAAACGCTCAAGCCCCGTGCTTCCCAAAAAAAAGCTCATAACTATCAGAAAACACTAGGATTTTGAAAATGACTCCGCTAAAATTGCGGCCTCCGAAAAGGCGTGATAGCAAAGCGGTTATGCTCTGGATTGCAAATCCAGCTAGTCCGGTTCGACTCCGGATCGCGCCTCCACAATTCTTTTGCTGCTGAAGTAAAAGCGCTCTGCCCGAGTGGTGAAATCGGTAGACACAACAGATTTAAAATCTGTCGCTCTTTGGGGCGTGCCGGTTCAAGTCCGGCCTCGGGCACCATCTTATTATTTTCGAATCAAATTTTTCTTCGTAAGAAATTTTTTCGCGTGACTCGAACCGGTGGTTCGCGCCTCCATGCGCTCAGCCCTATGGGTCAGCTACGCTGCCAAATTTTATTCCCGACAAAATTTCCGGCCTCTCAAATTATTCTTGTGTTCTGCGATTTATGTTTGTAGGAGCGAGGCAATAGGACTGGTTTTTGAACAGACAGATATTGAGCATTTAGGTCGGGTGGCGCATCGAACGGCTTCGCAAGGAGGGCTGGCTTTTGAAATGAACTACGCACAGCTACATAATAAATTGCACGTAGTTTTTCACAGTGATGGAGGATTTATCTGTTATGCCCATTGGTCAGGACTTTATTTGAAATGGAATCCATATAATGTAGAACTGTTTTATCTGCGGCGGATTCAGTGTAGATAATTAGATTTATTTCATCGGCATTAACAACGACATACTTAGTTAGTATTTTAGTGTTTTCAAAAAAACCTTTGTGTTGTACTTGAGATATAGCTTTTTTAGCTTGTTCAGTGCTTGAGTAATGTAAATACACAATTCCTAGGTGTGTTTCAGATTTTGCAGAAAGCTCCTTGAAATAAATGTCTCGAGCTTTAACATCGAGGGCTTCTTTTGACAAAGCATCGCCCAATGACTTTTTCAAGTAATCTTTTTTGCTACTGTTTTTCGAGTAAATTTCTGAAATTTTAATGTCATCATATTGCGTTAATAGATAAATTTTCAGATCTTCTTTAATGTCGATATCCACATTTTTTTTTGAAGTTTCATGTGCGTTACAAGAACCAACAAAAAGGCATAATGCTAAAAAGTAAAATGTTCTTTTAACCATAATTTTTTTGCTCAGCATATTGGTTTAAGGCACGTTGGTATAAGCAGGTCTGGTTGCCCGTTGATAAGTAATTATCATTTTCTTGGATTGTCCAATTTCGGCCAGTTGTGCAGGTCGAGAAGACTTGGTGGTTCCTGAAAGCGAAATAATGAAGTCATTGAACTGATCAAATCCTTGAGGGCCATTACATATTTCTATGCAACCAACAGATGCATATACTTCCTGCTTGGGGTCGTCAGGACCATCATGGATTAAGAAATTGTCATATACCTGCCAAGCCCCCATTTCAAGCGAGCTTGCACTATGAACTGTGTAAGTTGGAATCCACGCTTTAATAATATGAGTTTGCTGATCTGCGAGACCCACTACTTTGGGTGATCCACCTTTTTCACATTGAATACCGAAACGTAAAACCTCAAATACACGGCTTAAGGCTTGACCTTTATTATCCGCTCCTGAGACGGTTAGCTGATAAGTGGGGATCATAAAAGTGCCAAATTTTTGGCCGTAAGGGTAGGCCCAAGTTAAGGATTTCCCTATTTGTTTACTTCCTACACTTAAGTTTATGGTTCTCATATTAGTTCCTTTATTTGTAAGCCTATTCTTCAGTGAAGTTTTTCTTGGGGTGCTTTTCACAGGTGTTGAAAATTTATCTATCATGCTCGCGCACTAGCGAGAGTACAAAATAGACAAAGTAATTACAACCCATTTTCTCTAACCCATATAGTTGAAGTGGTTTAATTAGGCCACTTCAGTTTGATTAATTTTAGATTTGTTAAACACCTTATTGAAATAAGTAGGTTGTCAGGATTAATTTATGTCGATGCGATCGCATCTTTAATGGGTGGCGCTTAAGTTTGTTGATGTTTAGAAAGAGTTGGTTAAGGTGGGGGCATTGAAGTTATTGTGAAGGTGTAAGTTTGAAATCTTGACACTGAAAAATTTATTGTAAGGAGGCGGAGTGGATATAGTTGCAAAAATGTCAGATGTTAAGAGTATTCAAGATCTATGTAAGCTGGTTGTTGTTCCACTATTAGCTGCGGCCTACATCTCGTCTACTGGCTTTCAAATCGTTCTCGAAGACCTTGTAATTTCTGTTCCTCTCAATGGTAAACCCGCCGTAGTTTGGTCGCTGTTTATACTCATTTTTGTTGCGAAGGTTGTTTGGGTTGCTTTTCTCGCATTTTTGGGCGGGATATTATTCGTATGGTTGGAATTAAAATTGCTGCAATCCACCACGATTTTTTCAGTTGTTCTTCTATGTTTTGGATTTATGGGTATTGCCTCGCCAACGCTACTGCCAATTAGTGATTTTATGAATCCTTACTGGTACTACGCGTCCATTGCCGCCGGGTTTTATGCTCCAAAAATTAAGGATGACTATTTGGGAACAGTAATAACGTAATGTTTAACAATTTTAGTTTTTAGTTTAAAGGATGGGTATATGGCTATAAAAGTGCAAGGTACAGTTCTCAGTTGTAACGAAAGTTTGATCGCTCGTGTGCGTACTCAACCTGGAGCGCCTGCTAATCAAACCAGTGCAGTTTGGCAGGTAGCATTTAATATCGTAGGAGCTGGGGCTGGAAAATCCTTCATTTCGATGACGGAATTATTCCCCGTGTGGATTGCTTCAATGCCTGCCGCTATAGCTGCTGAGGCTCAAACACGATTCGCCCAAGTTAAAAGCTCTCTGCTCAGTAATGCGCAAATTATGCGTGTTGGTGCGAAGACCGTTTCACTTACACAAATTCCAAATCCGTTCCGCAATCACGTGACCTCAGTGCTCCGACATGATCGCACGTCCGGTTTGCCATGCTTTAATCATGTTACGGATCCGCGAACCGGGCAAGCTGCCAGAGCCCCTGTTCAAGTTTATGAATTTTATCTGCCCAATGCCGCTGGTCGTCGCATGACGTATCGGCTTGAGAATGGGAAAAAAGCCTTCTATTTCAGCAATGGAGCACACGGACAAAACCAATACCATTACCATTTAATTACTAACAGCGCAGGGCTTCCAATTTTAAAAGGCTCGTACCCGCCAAATTTGATTCTCGCAGAGACTGATTGGGTCTGAGCCAGCCCTGTCGTTAATCTTTTAAAGGTATACGTATTACCGACACGGAGTGGGGTGGTGCTGTGTAAGTTGCAGCATTGATTTTAAAATTCGCCTTACGAATATCAGGTCTAATGAGATTTGGTAAGGCGAAGCTGTTTTCTGCCTGCAAATCTTTTGCGGTCAAGAGTGCGATGGTTGCATCAGATTTTATTATTTTAGCGGGCAAATTAAATTGAACATTGCGCGAAGATGATTCGGTGTTTACTAATTTGACGATGAGGGTCGTGCCTTCCTGTTCGGTGACCGCTGACGCGTACAGGCCATTCTCTCCGGTTAAGGGTTTTCCGTTGCGAGTGATGTTTACCAAGTCAGTGCCTTTATTGTTAGAAAACAATTTTTGCACATGGTAGTTGGCGGTAGCAAGAACCTGTAAATTGTTAAACCAAATCATATTGGGAGACCACTGCCACGCCTCCGTGTGTGCCATCAGCGGTGCGTAGGATGTCAGTTGAACTAAATCTGCATTGCGCTCCAAGCCAGTCATAAACGCGGCTTCTGCAAGTGCAGTTTCCCAGGAGTTTTTATTTTCGGGGCTCACCACCGCGACACTTTGTGCTGCATATTCTCCTGCAAAAATTTTCGGGCCATTGCGATCATAATTATCGTAGCGAGTGGCATTATTTTTAAACCAGACTATATCCTGGTAATAGTGCTCATCGATTATTTCTGCGTTCAATTTTTTCAATTCGCGGTGTGCGTAGTCAAATAAATGACCATCGGCGAACGGGCCTGAACCGGAAATTAAAACAATGTTCGGATATTTTTCCTTTAAGACTTTCTGAAACATTTTAAAGCGTTCGATATATTGTGGCCCCCATTGCTCGTTTCCGATGCCAATGTATTTCAAATTAAAAGTTTCAGGATGCCCCATTTGTGTTCGCACTTTACCCCACGGCGAATCAGTAGGGCCATTTGCAAATTCGATCAAATCAATTGCATCCTGAATATAGGGGTCTAGCTCGGAAACGGGCACTAATTCACCGCTATTAAATTGGCAAGCGATTCCACAGCTGAGCACCGGAATTGGCTCTGCTCCAATGTCTTCCGCTAATTGAAAATATTCGTAAAACCCGAGGCCGAAACTTTGAAAATAATCGGGCGTGAGTTTGTGTTTAAACTCTGTATTCCAGCGGCTAATCATTGTCGGGCGACTATCTGGCTGGCCCAACGTGTTCTTCCACTGATAACGCTCAGCAAGTGTTCTGCCTTCAATGATACAACCACCAGGAAAGCGTAAGAACCCGGGTTTTAAGTCAGCCAATAGTTGCACCACATCTTTACGCAAACCGTTTTCACGTCCTTTCCAGGTTTCTGCAGGGAATAGAGAGATCATATCCATGTCTAGTGTGCCTTCACCTTCAAACATGATTTTTAGGCTGGCTTTTTCTTCCGTTGCGTTCGCTACAAGCGTTTTCGTGTAATGTTGCCAATCTTTATTAGTGGTTGATATTGCAGTATTGGCGATGACTTTGCCGTTCACATCAATTAACTGAGCGATAACACGTTTAATCCCTCGTTCCGGATTAGCCGCGTAGAACGATAGACGATAGGTCTCGCCTTTGCGAATGCCAATGCCGCGAAAACCTTCGTTAACCAAGCTATATTTTTTATCGTTAAACACATTGACGCGCAGAATATTTTTGTTCGTTTTATTCTTCTCAAAATTTAGCGTATTCGCGATGCCGGAATTTTCATTTGCTGAATAGGGATCGGTATCTGGCTGTTTCCAGCCCATCAGGGGTTGCGCAAATTCAAAAGAGCGATTCTTCACTAACTCGCCATACAACCCGCCGTCCGCTGAAAAATTTATATCTTCAAAAAAGATACCATACATAGTCGGTTGGATTTTGGCGGTGGTAGTCATGTCGACATCTAGTGAAATGTTTTCAGCCAAAAGTGGTGCACTTAAAAATAGGGAAATCGCAGCGATAGATGAAATGATGTTAATTTTCAGGTGATAATATTTTTTCATTTTCTTCTTTCCACTTTGTGCGCCGTTGGGTGAGCTCTATATTGTCTGACAATTATGGATTGACAGAGCTGAGTTGTGTTATTGATTAACAAAATTTAACAACTATTAAATGTTTTAACCCTGCTTTCCAAAAATTGGGTGAAGAATTGAATGAATCACTAAAAATATGAAGCGATTAAAATCTTTACGATTGAAATCTTTTAATCTGCCTATCATGAATTTTCGTGAAACCCACCAAGGCTACAATCGCGCCAACCAATGCGAGAAACATGTCTGACTGTGTGTCCCACATGTCGCCTTGGGTTCCTAAAAATTCTTCTGCGCCTTGTTGCAACATTAAGGCGGCGGCCCACTCAATGAGTTCGTAAGTGGCGCTAATTGCTAACACAATGCAACTCACTATGAATGCCAGCATTTTTTTCCCTTTTACTACGTTTTTGCGAATTAAAATTTCTCTCGCAATTAGCGCGGGAACAAAACCTTGAGCAAAATGGCCGATTTTATCGTAAGGGTTGCGCGATAAGTGTAGCCAGTCTTGTATGGCGAAACCGAGTGGAACTCGTGCGTAGGAATAAGCCCCGCCGAGAATCAGAATTAACATGTGAATAAAAATAAAGAAATAAAGTAGCTGCGTTAAACGAAAGTTATTGTAGGTTAAAAATAAAATAGGCAGAGCAATCAAAATTGGAAATATCTCAAGCATCCAGGTTGTTCGATCAAAAGGATGAATGCCTGAAAAAAACAGGCAGACCGCCAGGATGAATAGCATGACAATGTGAAAAGTTTGAATCTTTTTATTCATAGAGTTATTTGTTACACCATTTATTTTGATTGAATTTGGGAACATTTTGAAAACACAGAAATCCCATCTTATAGTACTAATCCTACGTTTTGTTCGACAGTGATGTAAAAACCACTTTCTGAGGAAATCAAAATGAACGTACAAGAGTTGCACCGTGGCAGATTAATAGACCATATTCAACTGGTCGTAAAAGATCTTCCCTCCAGCCAAAAATTTTATGCGGCAATATTTAATGTGCTTGATATCCCTATGGGAGGTACTACCGATGACTTCTTCTGGGCCGATGAATTGTGTGTATCTACAGCGCAAAGCGACGCAGCACAGGGTGACTTGACTGGGCGAAATCATTTGGCGTTTCAAGCATTTAGTAAAGCTGCCGTTGATGAATTTTATAAAGTCGCCCTGGCTAATGGAGGGCGCGACAATGGTAAGCCTGGTGAGCGGCCTTATCATCCAGGTTACTACGCTGCGTTCGTATTGGATCCCGATGGCAGTAATATTGAAGCTGTTTATCACGGCGAAGCAAAACGCAGCGCAGCTTCGGTAAAAGTTACGTTTTAAACTGGTCGCCGAGAGGAGAGATTTTGCAAAAAAAGCCCTGTAAGAACAGGGCTTTTGGATACGAACTACTTAACGTGATTTAGAAAATTAAAATTCCACGTTAACACCAGCGGTGAACTGGCGCGCTTTAGAATTGCTATAGCTACTCACAGAACGTGCTGAAATAAACGTTGAAACACCGTTTGGTAGAACAATTGCTGTGCTGAATGTCCATTCGTAAAACATGCTGTCGGCCGAGTCCGCGCGAAGCTGGAAATTACCCAAACTGCTTACATCCACGAGTTGGAAGTTCACCGGATCATTACTGAGGTTCGATTGGTTAATCGCGCTCAACTTTATGCCTGGAATAATGACTCCCCAAGATCTAGTAACTGTGTACGAGGTATCGAGACCAAGACTGGAATTGAGTAGTTTATGATTTTGTTTGTCCGTGGATGTATTCCAAATGGAGGTGCCGGTTTCGGTAAAAGCGTCAATGTCAGTATTTATATAATCCAGACGTACAAACGGACGCACGCCCCAGGCACCTGGTTGCCATGCCCATTCCAGTTGGGTGCTGACAGTCCATTGGCTACTACCGTAATCGCTCGAGGCTACAGCTGTTTCAGGGAAATTTAAAACGCGTTTGGCTTGTGTATCGCCTGATGTGTAACCTGCCTGAACATCCGCATTGAACGACCCTTTGTAGTAGGACAAAAAGCCGGTCAAGCCGCGGGTGTCCGAATCAAGACCGCCACCTTTCCCGGCAAAATCCACCTCGTAAGATGACCAGTCCAAAGCAATGCCCAGGTTTAAATCGTTATTGACGCGGTAGCCGAATCCCAACAGTGCGCCGAGATTGCTCAATTCATATCCGGCTTCTTTGTCGGTTTGGTTGCGCTCGAAGTGTTCGCTTTGTACCGATGTTAGGAATGTCCAAGGCGAATTAAAACCATCACCGGCACCTCCTCCAGACGGTAGCATTTGGTTATTAATACTGAAGGCTGCAGGGCCGCTAGTTGCATTTAACTGGGCTATTCCCTGGTACAACCTGGAGGTTTTATTGCGAGCATTTTCAGCCATCAACCGACGTTGTATAAGCGACTCATCCGGTGCGATTCGGGATACAACATCATCCAAATTTCCATTCGCATTTGCTTGTGCGGAAAGCTGGTCGCAACTATCAATAAGTCGTTCGGAAGCCGCTTCTGAATTACAGGCTTTACCAAGCATGGCAGCTACAGATTTGTTTCTCTCACCAGTGACGTAGGTTTCAATATTGAAGACTGGACGCACAGGCTCGATCGGATCAACCGGCTCTTCCGGCTCGACAGGTTCTTCGGGTTCTTCTGGCTCTACGGGTTCTTCCGGTTCTTCTATTTTTGCTTTTACTTCAATAGTAACTATGCCGTCTCCATAACCAGCGCCAAGGTTATCTACGGCGGTGTAGGTGAACGTATCTACACCCGTAAAACTTTCGCTCGGGGGAGTATACGTTAGTGAACCATCTTCATTCCCCACAATTGAGCCATAGGCTGCAGATAGGCTGCTATAAGTCCACAAAAATAGTTGAGGATTCTCCGTATCTGTGGTGTCGTTGGCCAAAACATCAATAGTCACCGAACCAGTACCCTGTATCATGCTGGCCGAATCAGGGTTAGCAGTAAGGGCCGCACTTGCATGCTGCGCTGCCGCCATGAGTAGGAAGGGAATGGTGTGGATTTTTTTCATAGTAAGGTCCTTTTGAGGATTGCTGTTAAAAATTTCTAAAAATATGTGAGCGTCTTAAGAAGTGCAAAATATGCTGCCGGAATACTGTCAATGGCACAAAGATCTTGGAATAGAGGCAATCAAAATATGATCAATGGAAAGACTCAAAAAACGATTTTGTGTGCCTGGGAAATCGGGGGCGAATTGGGGCATATTTCACGATTTTCTGCAATCACGAAAGCGTTGGAATTAGATGGCCACCACATTGTTTTAGCGTTTAAAGACTTATCTCGCGCGTATCCATTCTTTGACGATACTAAAGCAACTTTAATGCAGGCTCCGGTGTGGTTGCCAAAAGTCACTATGCAGCGACCGATTGCCTGTTTAGCTGATACGCTACTATGTACGGGTTACCTCGACAACGAAGCGCTGGATTGTCTGGTGCAGGCATGGGAAGCGATCGTGGATTTGGTAAAGCCGGATTTGGTAATTTTTGATTATGCCCCGACTGCCATGCTCGCGCTCTTGAATAACCGGATTCCCAAAATTCTGATTGGTACCGGCTTTGCTGACCCAGTTGCCGGTAGTTCTATTGTCGACTGGCGGCCATATCCTACCAATGACGATTTGGTTCAACGTCAGGAACTAATGGTTCTTGAGCGAATTAACACGGTATTGAAAAGGCGTGACAAGCCAGCGTTAACGCACATGACGGAACTGTTTGCTGTTGACCAAACCGTCATAAGCACCTTTCCTGAGCTAGACCTTTACCTTGATAGAAAAAACACCACCTACAGCATCGGCCCAAGTGAGAAGTTAGTGGCTGAAGCAGTGCGTTTTATTAGCGAAGATCATCCACGCATTCTGGCGTATCTCAAACCTGCTCACCCAAATATTGATTTATTGGTTGCGGCCTTGGCACGCTGTAAAGCCAATGTTTTTATCGCGTGCCCGAAGGGCTCTGCAAATTTATTTACACCCCATGTCAGTGATCGCTTCCAATTCAGTACCGAGCTTGTGGATTTACAAGGCGCTATGACGCAGGTGGATTTATTTGTTGGTCACGGCAATGCCTCCTCATGCAAAGAGTCGCTCATGGCAGGGAATCCTATGGTCATATTGCCTATTCAACTGGAACAGTTGCTCACAGGTCGAAAATTGCAGGTAGCCGGTTTTGGTGTCTTGGTTGAAAAAATTCCAGGGGTGGATGAGCTAGTTGAGTTACTGGATTATCTACTTGATAACAGCGAATCTTATCGTGCGAAAATTCAAGAATTGTTAGAGCGTCACCCCGAGCCGCGCTTGAATGTTGCAGAGGCAATTACATTGGAAGTACAAAAATTGCTCGGCTGATTCGTGTTTTAGGATGCGTTGTTGCAATAAACATTATAAGCACCCCACGTTTTCCTGTGAGTGGCGCATTTTTACGCGGACACAGCTCCCTGCTGTTTAAATTTTTTCCATCCGCTAACCGATATTTTTCTCTGCAGACGAAAATAAAGTTCATGAGCGGCATTATGTCATTTGCTTTTTGATTTCCATTCGCCTTAATCCACGTTGTGTCGTTTCAATAATTTTTTAAAATTAAAAGCAGGAAAAAATGTTTGTCCAGCTTTTAAAGTTTCTCCCTAATTCTGTCGTATAAACAATTTTTTATTGAAAAATTAATTCAGTTTTTAATAAAAAATCCAGGCTGCATGAAAAATCATTATAGACGCTTCGCTTAAGTTTATAAGCCATCAAAGTTCTTGTGGTTATAATCTGCCAACAATTTAATTGGCAAAGGAGTTAAAAATGTCACGGCTAAAAAAGTTAAATGCATTTTTTATTACCCTTATATTTTCTCACACCGCCACTGCCGTTATTGTAGAAGGATCTGTATCCGGTAAAGCAGCAGAATTATATTCCCTAAGCTTAACTCAAGACCAGGTTCAGACGGATGGGGTTAATCATACCTATCAACAAGCCGCTACTTATGATGCAAAGGGGAGTTCTTACAATATAGTGAGTCTTGCATCCCAAACACCATCGTTACAAACAGGTGGCCTTGCCCAAAATCTTTCATTACTTCCCTCATCAAATGTGCATGACAATGTTGTCAGTTATGCAGGTCTTGAGTCGGTGGGAGTCGCAAGCAGGGCGGATTATCATGGATGGGTGGCAGTTAATCTGAATGCTACTAAAGTTGATGCTAATGAAGCAGTCACCGTGCCAGAGCCTTCATCGCTTCTGCTATTACTTGGGCCATTATTGTTTTTACTGTGGCGTATGGATGTGCTATCAGGAATTTCTCGTAAAAACCGCTAATTCAAAATTGTCATACTCGCCGATGAGTATGACGATTCCTCTAAAATTTAACTAATTAAAAATAGTTACTTTTTCTCGAGTTTATTATTATTCCAATGCCATTCAATATTTTGATAGGTTTCCGCATTGCTTTTTATGGTTGCACTGAGAGTTTTCTTATTTTCGTTAATAGTAAATTTTGGGTAATTTCCTACCGAAATATATTTTTTCTGTTTTACGTCGTATATCCAGTAATCTAAATATAGATTTGGTGTGCCAGAAGAAGTGGTAAGTGCGAGATCGAGTACCTTATCGAAGTTAATATCAGCGAAGGAGATGTAACCAAGGTCGCCATCGAGAATGGATGTGTCTGCGCTGACCGGCAATATCTGCTCAACATCATTTACGTTGGTTATTATTTTTATAATTGTTTTTTCATCTTCTGCAACGATCTCTGATTCAATACTAACCTTTATGTCATAAGCCGATGTATTGTAGGTGCAGGTTTTAATCTCTTTAAAAGAAAATTCACACTCTGTTTGAGCTGCAGTAGATTGATTTTGTTTTGGTTGTGCGTCGCATGCATTTGCAAGCAGAAGAGACAGTGCAAATAGCTTTTTTCCCAAATTTTTTCTTAAGAGTTTATGTTGGTTAGTTAAGTTGCTACGTTTCGCCTGCTGGCGAGTCACTTTTCGTTGCTTGTCCAACGAAAAGTAACCAAAAGAAAAGACACCCAACTCGTTCCTGTTTCCTGCGCTCCTCATAAAATTGCTGTCGTTCCGACGCGACATCCATGTCGCGTAGTCACTAAAGCGCACGTCCTGTGCGCTTTTCACCAATTTTCTTGCGGTGCTCGGGTAACTCATATGGGGACCAAGAGAATCCACTTAAGTCGGGACTGGATTCAATGTTTAACGGAGTTTAGAAACGGTCCTTGGGCTCTTTAATTTCCTTAGATGTCAGCGCGATAGTCGACCTAAATACATAATATCGTCCTGAATTTCTGAAAATTCGTCCTCTGAACATTCCTCTTGTTTAATGTCAGTAAGGTCTGATTCATAATTTTGAAGAGCTGCTCGAATGAAATTGAGGTCTTTGTATTAAATGTCATTTTGGTATTAATCGACTTTATCAGACTCTTCTTCCCACTCTGTCATGTAGCCAGTTTCGGTGAAGTGATAGCGTAATGTTTGCATAATATCTTCGCACCAACCTCCGAGATTTGTTTGACCCGCAACAGTGTTTTCGTTATCCGCGTCTTCGACAGTTAGGTCAACCATTTTCCAGAAGAAGCTCGCCAATTGACGAGCTTCAGTTGAGTTTTCAATTCCGCCACGCGCTAAAATCTTAAGCACCGCAGTGTCTTGAACGTAATTTGCGTAATGAAGCAAAATTTCTTTTTCTGCCGAGTGTCTATATTCGATCATAATGCTTTCCTCGCGTCTCTAATGACCGTCATTCTATCAGCAACCCATGCGAGCTTTTGAGCTAGCTGATTAACGAGCATTCTTTCTGTAACTGTAAGCAAATAGTGCTTCGGATCTTTTTTGTCAGCTTCAAACTTTAGCCCAGTTGGAATATCTGCTTCTTCAATAATCCAAAAAACATTGATGGCTTGCCCATGATTATGTTTGCTCTTAATTTTTAGTTGATCTTTTAAATGTGACCAATGCGCAGAGAATGATAGCCCCATTTGATTATGGGGTAGAACCCATTGCTTATCTTGAGAGAAAAAATAATCTTTTTCACGTACACCGTGATACATCGTGCCTTGAGAGTGATCAGCGTAAAGGGTTGGATGGCTGCCTTCTGGTGTGGGGCGAGCACAAATTTTCCCAAGCGATTTTATGTATTCTCGTAAGTCTTCTGTGGTCTTGAACTGTTCCATTTCATTTTCCATTATCAAAAAATTGAGTTCTCATAATAGTTGTTTTATGAACGCGCGGAGCGAATTATGTCACGCCTTAGGATTTTGTTATTTTTATCCCATATGAGTTCCCCGAGCACTGGAAGAAAATAGATGGCAAGCGCACAGGAAGGGCGCTTGAGTGACGTTGCGACAGGGATGTCGCATCAGAACGACAGCTATTTTATGAAGCGCAGAGGGAATAGGAACGAGTTGGGTGCCTTTTCTTTTGCTTACTTTTCTTTGGGCAAGCAAAGAAAAGTGAGGCCTGCGGCAGGCATAACTAAATTAAAACTGTGTTAATTATTATTTTTTTCAATAACAGTCTCTAAATTTGGAAAATCTACTCGTATTATTTTATAGTGAGAAAATACGGGATCAAAATTATAAGCTATCAGCATATTTTTTATTGAATGCTCCGTAACGTTGTTGCCAATATAGTTTGGGGTAAAACCCCACTCGTTACCTATATACCCCCCTTTATGAATGAAAGCAGTAAGAATTTTGTTCTCATATTGGTAGCTCAAAATAAATGCCACATTTTCGGTGTATACATGATTATTATAATTAAAAATATCTTTTGAAACTAATTTAAAATGATTTAGACTGTTTTTGTATTCAATGGTCTTACATTTAATAAAGCTATGCCCTGTATCAAGATAAATTGAAAACTCTGTTCGATTGAGCGGAGGTAAAAAAATATCACTGCCCACTTTTAACAGTGAATATGGAGGAAGCGAGATGCTAAGGTTTTCATACGGTTTTAATATTTTTGGTGTCTGGTATTTATCAAGTTCTATTTTGTAGTCATTATGAAAAACTGCATATACTGAGTAAATGTTTAACGGTCTATCTCTCTCATTTTTTATTGTTAAATTCGATATCCATTCCGAATGAAAGTTGCTCATTGATGTTTTTACTTGAGCTGACACTTTATTGCCAATTTTCTGCCATCCGAGATATAAAGCGAGACTGGTTCCCACAATAAAGAATAATGGCCTTATATAAAAGTCTAAACACTTTATTATTTCATCTACCATAATGAAGATGCCTTCAATTAAGACTGAGATTAATTTCTATTGCTCGTTTGGCGATCATCGCGAGCTTCCTTGCAGAAAAATTTATTCACTCACCCCCGGCTCATACGCCAACACCGGACTCAACCACCTTTCAATCTCCTGCACACTAACCCCCTTACGTTCCGCCAAACTCTTCACCTGATCTTTCTCGATTTTCCCTGTTGGGAAATAACTCGATTCAGGGTGCGACAAATACCAGCCGGATACTGCAGCTGTTGGCAACATTGCGAAATGTTCTGTAAGTGTAATACCCGTATTTTCCGTTGCATTTAATAATTCGAACAATTGGGTTTTTTCAGTGTGGTCCGGGCATGCAGGGTAACCAGGAGCAGGGCGGATGCCTTTGTATTGTTCTTTGATGAGTGCTTCGTTATCCAGATTTTCGTCGCGGTCGTAGCCCCAGAATTCTTTGCGTACGCGGACGTGTAAATGTTCTGCGAAGGCTTCAGCTAACCGATCTGCTAAAGCTTTTACCATGATGCTGTTGTAATCATCGCCCGCGTTTTGATATTCCTTCGCGAGTTCTTCTGCGCCTATACCTGAGGTTACTGCGAAGCCGCCGATGTAATCCTGTTTGCCGGTTTCTTTTGGCGCTACAAAATCCGCGAGTGAATAGTGTGGTTTGGTTTCCATGCCTTGTTTTAAATGTTGCTGGCGTATGTGGTGAAGCGTGGAAATTTGTTTACCATCTGCATCAAATACGGCGATGTCATCGTGGTTTATGGTATTGGCTGGCCAGAAGCCGATTACGCCGTTGGCACTAATTAATTTTTCGTCGATTAATTTGCGCAACATTTTTTGTGCATCTGAAAATAAATCGCGTGCGGCGGCGCCAACTACGTCGTCTTCTAAAATCTTTGGGTATTTACCTGCAAGATCCCAACTGATAAAAAACGGGGTCCAGTCGATGTAAACAGCCAAAATATTTAAATCGTAATTTTCAAATACTTTTATGCCAGTAAACGCAGGTGTAGGAGGTGTGTAGTTGTCCCAATCCAGTTTTAAACCTTTTGCGATGGCTTCGGGATAAGTGCGCACTGTGCCGCGTGGTTTGCGGTTGGCGTTGCGTTCGCGTACCTCGGCATATTCGACTTTTAAATTTGCAACAAACTTTGGGCGCAGTTCATCTGATAGTAGGGTGCTGGCAACACCTACGGCGCGCGATGCATCGGCCACGTAAACAACTTGATTCAGCTTAAATACCGGATCAATTTTTACCGCCGTATGTGCTTTGGATGTAGTAGCGCCGCCAATCATTAATGGCAGATTGATTCCACGGCGCTCCATTTCACGACCAACAAAAACCATTTCATCAAGCGAAGGTGTGATCAAACCTGAGAGCCCAATAATGTCGCAATTTTTTTCAATGGCAGTGTCGATAATTTTGTCGCAGGGAACCATCACACCCAGGTCGACTACTTCAAAGTTATTACATTGTAAAACCACGCCGACAATATTTTTGCCGATATCATGAACGTCACCCTTAACGGTGGCCATTAAAATTTTACCGTTGGGTTTTGATGCTTCGGTTTTTTCGGCTTCGATAAATGGTTGCAAGTAAGCAACAGACTGCTTCATAACGCGTGCGGATTTTACGACTTGCGGTAAAAACATTTTACCGGCACCGAATAAATCGCCGACCACATTCATGCCGTCCATTAGCGGCCCTTCAATAACGTCGAGCGGGCGAGGGTAGTGCTGGCGGGCTTCTTCTGTATCGGCCTCAATATGTAACGAAATACCTTTTACTAACGCGTGTTCAATACGTTTTGCGATTGGCAGTGAACGCCATTCGGCATCTTCTTTTACTTCACCTGTTGAGCCATCGCCGCGATATTTTTCGGCAATGTCTAATAGAGCTTCGGTACCGCCTGAGTGGCGGTTGAGAATAACGTCTTCAACTTTGTCTTTTAATTCTTTGGGTAAATCGTCATAAACGGCGAGTTGGCTCGCGTTGACGATGCCCATATTCATGCCGGCTTTAATGGCATAGTACAAAAATACTGAGTGAATCGCTTCGCGTACCGGATTGTTACCGCGAAATGAGAAAGATACGTTAGATACACCGCCACTGATTCCTGCGTGCGGTAAATTTTTGCGAATCCAACGCGTGGCTTCAATAAAATCTACTGCATAGTTGTTGTGTTCTTCAATACCAGTTGCAACGGCGAAAATGTTTGGGTCGAAAATAATATCTTCCGGTGGAAAATTTAATTTATCGACGAGTGTTCGGTAAGAACGTTCACAAATCTCCCGTTTGCGTGCTTGCGTATCAGCCTGGCCTTTTTCGTCAAATGCCATGATCACGACCGCTGCGCCGTAGCGCATACACAATTTTGCTTTGTGTAAGAATTCTTCTTCGCCTTCTTTCAGACTGATGGAGTTAACAATGGGTTTGCCTTGAATACATTTTAAACCAGCTTCGATAACTTCCCACTTGGATGAATCGACCATAATTGGTACGCGCGAAATATCCGGCTCGCCTGCGATTAAGTTTAGGAATTTAACCATGGCTTTTTCGGCGTCCAACATGCCTTCATCCATGTTAATGTCGATAATCTGTGCGCCGTTTTGTACTTGCTCCAATGCCACTTCTAACGCGGTGGAATAATCTTCTTCCACGATTAATTTTTTAAAACGTGCAGAACCCGTGACATTGCAGCGCTCGCCCACGTTAACGAATAAAGAATCTTTCATGATGTTGAAAGGTTCTAAACCGGATAAACGACATGCCGGTTCAACGTCAGGAATTTTGCGCGGTGGATATTTTGCTACCGCATCTGCAATGGCTTTAATGTGCGCAGGGGAAGTACCGCAGCAGCCGCCGATAATATTTAAGAATCCACTCGCTGCGAACTCTTCAACAATCGCTACCATTTCTTGCGCGGTTTGATCGTACTCGCCAAATTCGTTGGGCAAGCCAGCATTTGGATGTGCGCTTACAAAACAATTCGCAACACGCGACATTTCTTGCACATACTGGCGCAACTCTTTTGCGCCTAACGCGCAGTTCAAACCCATGCTGAGTGGTTTTGCGTGCGCAAGAGAATTGTAAAAAGCTTCAGTGGTTTGGCCGGAAAGTGTGCGGCCAGAGGCATCGGTAATGGTGCCGGAAATCATGATCGGCAATTCAAAACCGTGATCATCAAAATATTTTTTTACGGCGAAGACTGCAGCTTTTGCGTTTAGCGTATCGAAAATTGTTTCGATCAAAATAATATCTGCGCCACCGTTAATCAAACCATCCATCGATTCCAAATAGTTTTCCACTAATTGATCGAAAGTAACGTTACGTTTGCTCGGGTCATTTACATCGGGTGATATCGAACAGGTACGGCTGGTAGGCCCGAGAACGCCCGCAACGAAGCGTGGCTTGGCGGGATTTTTTGCCGTCATTTCATCGCAGAGGTCGCGCGCTAATTTTGCAGACGCAAAGTTAAGCTCGTAGGTTAACTCCTCCATTTCGTAATCGGCCATGGAAATACGCGTGGAGTTAAACGTGTTGGTCTCAAGGATGTCAGCGCCGGCTTCCAAATAAGCGCGCTGAATTTCGCGGATGACCTCGGGTTTGGTGATGGAAAGCAGGTCATTGTTGCCAGCGATATCCATGTGGTAATTCGCGAAACGCTCACCGCGATAATCCGCTTCCTGTAGTTTATAACTTTGAATCATAGTACCCATGGCACCATCCAGAATCAGGATGCGTTCGTTAATGGCCTGGTAAAGGGCGCCAATTCGGTCTAAAGCGGAGGGGCGTGCGTGAGCGTTGTTCATGGAAAACCTGCGATCAGAAACAGTAAAATAGGAGCTGTAAAAGGACAGTAAAGAGGTCAGTAAAATCAGAATAACTTAAGCTCTATATCAAAACTTATCGATATAGAGTGAGCGGAACGAATTCTAGCAGACATGCGCCCTTGCGGCGACTAAAACCACCGTAGCCTTATTGCTATGTGAGACTGTAAGACTGGAAATCCCACTTTCCTAGGGTGGTTTCGTAGAGTTAATCCAAACGCAATGTGCGGAATCAGACGGATGAGGTATAAGCGGCAGGTTATAAATTTAAACAGGATTTTCTATCAATGGATCATTGTAGGAGGATTGAGGAGGGCTAATCGAATAGCTAATTGGTTTTGCGCAATAGATACAAGGTTAATAAGAGTTTTCACCGAATAATTCTGCGCTGGAGACATCATGGACTCAAAATATTTACGCATGATTTGTGCGTTCCAATTTTTTTTACTCGCTGCCTGTGGTGGCGGGTCTAGTAGCAACGCCCCAAGCCCCGCCCCCAATTCATCAAGCCCGCTCCCTGCAAGCTCGTCTTCTATTCAAAGCAGTATTGCGCTGAGCTCATCCAGTGCCTCACAAGAAACTGTCGGTATGGATTCAAGCCCATCCAACACCAGCTGCCTTGCGCCAGCGGTCGTCGAAGATACTTCCGCCGTTATTAGTTGGAAACCTGTTTTCCCCAAATTACCGGTAATTTCCAAAGTCGCTTTTTTATTTCAGTTGCCTGATGACAACGCGCATTGGTACATAGCGCGGCAGTCCGGATTTATCACACGGTTTGATAATGATCCAGAGGCTTCGCAAACCACGAATGTACTGGATATTGACGACCGGGTGGATTCCAGCGGAAATGAAATGGGATTGTTGAGCGCAGTTCCGCATCCGAAGTTTGCAGAGAATCGTTACGTATTTTTATATTACACCGCGCGCAACTCTTTAGATGAAATCGAAACACGCGTTACACGT
>Ga0247738_10000051_pt1 | contig 84933 bp, 78 predicted proteins | sample UWRJL013104B2_FD_180936 | JGI IMG/M metagenome (GOLD analysis project Ga0247738, IMG submission 180936) | Plant litter microbial communities from Arlington Agricultural Research Station in Wisconsin, United States - UWRJ-L013-104B-2 | ecosystem: Environmental > Terrestrial > Plant litter >...
CGATCCGCGGCGATCACCTCCACGCCCAGCCGCTGCAGTTCGATCGCCACTTCCTTGCCCAGCTCGCCCGAGCCCAGCAGCAGCACGCGGGTGGCGGAGGGCGACAGCGGGGTGCCGAGGGAAACGGGCATGGGCAGGTCCGGATACGGGGACGACATTCTATCCAGCCACCGACGACCGGCGATCGGCGGTCGGCCGCCGACGGCGCAGTGCGCTCGGAAATTTGACTATCTGATATCAAATTGATATCACTACTCCAAGCCGCCGCGAGGACCGCTGCAAGTCGCAGCCACCCGCCCTTCGACCAGGCGCCCGTCGCCGCCCACCGTCTTCCCGTGCACACAGTCCGGAGCCACACCATGAAAGAGAACCCGATCCGTTCCCTGCCCGGCATCCCGGTGCTGCTGGTCCTGCTGGCGGTGATCGCCGCCGCGGTGTGGGCGTTCGTGCAGGGCGCCGCCCCGCCGATCCTGGCGCTTGCCGTCGCGCTGGGCAGCGCGTTCCTGACGCTCGGCGCCTACATGGTCGAACCCAACCAGGCGGCCGTGCTCAGCCTGTTCGGCAAGTACGTGGGTACGGTGAAGGAGAACGGACTGCGCTGGAACAACCCCTTCCTGGGCAAGAAGAAGGTCTCGCTGCGGGTGCGCAACTTCGAGAGCGGCAGGCTCAAGGTCAACGAGCTGGACGGCTCGCCGATCGAGATCGCGGCGGTGATCGTCTGGCGCGTGGTCGATTCGGCCGAGGCGGTGTTCAACGTCGACGACTACGAGAGCTTCGTGCACATCCAGTCCGAGGCGGCGTTGCGTGCGATGGCGACCAGCTATCCCTACGACCAGCACGAGGAGGGCGATATCTCCCTGCGCAGCCACCCGGTCGAGATTTCCGACCGGCTCAAGGAGCAGCTCGACGAGCGCCTGACCGCCGCGGGCGTCGACGTCGTCGATGCCCGCATCAGCCACCTCGCCTACGCCCCCGAGATCGCACAGGCGATGCTGCAGCGGCAGCAGGCCAACGCGGTGATCGCCGCGCGCACCCGCATCGTGGCGGGCGCGGTCGGCATGGTGGAGATGGCGCTGGCCGAACTTGAGAAGAACGGCACGGTGAAGCTCGACGAGGAGCGGCGCGCGGCGATGGTCAGCAACCTGCTGGTCGTACTGTGTGGCGACCGCAGCACCCAGCCCATCGTCAACACCGGCTCGCTGTACTGAGCGCCATGCACGCCCTCGCCCCCCTGCTGATCGCCCTGACCGCGCTGCCCGCGCTGGGCATCGCCGCCTGGCAGGCCCGCGCCGCGGCCTCCGATCCCAAGGCGCGCGGCCTGGCCCTGCGCTGGGCCGGGATCGCGCTGGCCATGTTCGGTGGCGCGATAGGCCTGTACTTTGCCGGCAGCAATCGCGGGCTGGCGACCACGATCGCCATCCTCATGGTGGTCGCGGTCAACGTGCTGCTGCTCTCGATGCTCCTGCACCTGCGCGGACGGATGCGGCGCTGATGGCTGAGCGCAAGGCCTATCCGCTCCGGATCGGTGCCGACGTGCTGGCAGCGGCGCAGAAGTGGGCGGACGACGAGCTGCGCAGCCTTAACGCACAGATCGAGTACGTGTTGCGCGACGCGCTGCGCAAGGCCGGGCGTCTGCCGCAGGCCGACCTACCCAACGAGGACGACACACCATGAGCCGACGCTGGCAGTACCGGATCCACGAGATCAAGGCGAAGTTCCTCGGCCTCAAGGCCGTGGACATCGAGGAGGAACTGTCCCGCCTCGGCCAGCAGGGTTGGGAGCTGGTTTCGGTGGTGCAGGCCGGGACGCTCCTGCGCTGCTACATGAAGCGGGAGCAATGATCCTGTGGCATCCGGGCCACGATCGGGCGCGGCGTGGGCTGGCGATGCAGCGGACCCGTGGATAAGCTGGGTCGATGCGCATCCTCCCCCGCACCCTGCTCAACACGCCCGATATCGAACTGTGGCCGGCCTGGCTGCTGCGCGCGCGCAGCAATGGCGATGCGCGGATCCTGTCGCGCGCCACGCGGGTGCTGCGGCGCAAGCGCGACGGTGACTATCTGGCGGCGGTGCTGCCCGAGGGGCTGATGCCGCTGGTGCCACGCCTCGTGCGCGAGCCGGGCGTGGATGACGCACTCGACCTGCTCGACGGCGAGCCCGGGCGCGACAGCACGATCGATGCCGGAACGCTGCCCCTGCATCGCCTGGCCGAACGGCTCGAGGCGCTCGGCCTGCAGGCGGACGACTACGCCAAGCGCAGCGGCCTGGCGCTGGTCGCCGAGCCCGTCGCGCTGGCGTTGGCGGGCTTCGACCGATACCGCCGCCCGCTGTGGCTGTTGCCCGATGCCGCGCGCGCCTGGCAACGCATGCGCGAGGCGGCGGCACGCGACGGTGTCACGCTCGAGGCGATCTCCGGTTACCGCAGCCACGACTACCAGCTGGGCATTTTCGAACGCAAGCGCTCGCGCGGACTCGCGCTCCCGCAGATTCTCACCGTCAACGCCGCGCCCGGCTTCAGCGAACATCATTCGGGCGAAGCGCTGGACATCGGTGCGCCGGGCGAACCTCCCGCAGAGGAATCGTTCGAGCAGACCACGGCGTTCGCCTGGCTGCGCCAGCACGCCGGCGAGTTCGATTTCTCGATGAGCTACCCGCGTGGCAACGCACACGGGATCGTGTACGAGCCCTGGCACTGGCGATACGCGGTCGCCGCGACGCCGGAGTAATCCGCGCCGCCGCGAAAGACGACGGTGCCCGGGAGCGGACGGGGTCCTCCATCGTTGCCGTCACAGAGGGCGACCATCCACTGCAGCGCAACGGCCGGCGGCCGAAAGGTCACCGCCGAAGCGATGTCGGCACCGGCCGGCGGCAGCAGCGTGCGCCAGGATGCGCATCCCAAGTGCCGCGCATCGCCCTGCCGAACCCGCATCAGCCCTGCGAACGGTCCGTCGGCCCTTTGGCTTCGGTGGCGAGGTCTGCGATCCGCCACAGATACAGACCGGCATACGTGCGGTACGGTCCCCACTTCTCACCGCGCGTGCCCAGCGCCTTCGGTGTCGGCATGGCGTCGAGCCGATCCACGCGCTGCGCGCCCTTGCGGATGCCCAGGTCGTCCACCGGCAACACATCCGGTCGGCCGAGCCGGAACATCAGCATCATCTCCACCGTCCAGCGCCCGATGCCGCGCACCGGCACCAGCGCCGCGACGATGTCGTCGTGATGCAGGGTGGACATCTGCCGCAGCGTCGGGATCTCGCCACGCGCCTCGCGCGCCGCCAGGTCGCGCAGCGCCAGCGTCTTGTTGCCGGACACGCCGCAGGCACGCAGCGTGGCGTCGTCGATCCGCCCCAGCGTGTCGGCATGCAGCCGGCTGCTGCCGATCGCCACCTCCACGCGACCGACGATGGTCGACGCGGCCTTGCCGCTGAGCTGCTGGAACAGGATCGCGCGCGCCAGTGCATCGACCGGATCGAAGCGGGCGCGCCAGCGCGGCTCCGGATCGATCACGCCGATGCGCTTCATCCACGCGCCCAGGCGCCGGTCGCGCCGCTGCAGGTGGTCCCAGGCGGCCACCGTGTCGAAGCCCCGGGCGTAGCGCGGCACCTCGTTCAGTCCCGCAGCGCGCCGGCGGCGTACAGCAGCCAGCCCAGGATCAACACCATGCCGCCGAAGGGCGCGAGTGCGGACGACGCACCCCACAGCGACTTCGCCACCAGCGCCCCGGCGAACACCAGGGTACCGAGCAGCAGCATGGCCAGCGCCGCCAGCGACAGCCGCGACGCGACCCCGCGCGCCAGCGCCGCAAGCGCGACGCCGTGGCCGAACGCGAACAGCGCGGCGGTCTGCAGGTTGCCGCGCGCGACCTCGCCGGCGGCATGCGACGCATAGGCCGCCAGCGCCACGCCCAGCCCGGCCAGCACCGCGCCGGCCGCGCGCAGCCAGCGTGTCGGCGGCAAGGTGGCCACACCACTCATGGAAGCGGGGTTCCCAAACGCAGCGCGCCGCATCCAGGGATGCGGCGCGCGACGGACACGGGTACGGATATGCCCTGGTCTTACTGCTTGAGCTTCCAGAACACCTCGAACTCGCCGTTCTCGGTGAACGCCTCGTCGATGCCGTTCTTGTAGTACTCGAACGGACGGTCGGTGACCTCGTAGCCGTGGGTCATCGCCCAGGCACGCACCGCGTTGCGCACGTTCTCCAGCTCGGCCATGTAGCCGGCGTACTCGCCACGGGCAGCCTTGCCCGCTTCGACACGGATGTACTCGACCGGCGCGCCGTCGGGAATCTTGACCTCGAGCCTGCCCTCGTCCACCACGGGCGCCTGCGCGACCGGCTGCACTTCGGTTTCGGTTTCGCCCTCGGCTGCCGCGTCTTCCGTGCTGGAAGCGCCCGCGCCCTTGCGACGCACCGGCTGCACGACGTCGAAGGTGTAGTTCTCGCGGCCCAGCTCGGTGGACACGATGCGCAGCGGGCCGGCCGGCTCGAGATCATTCGCATCCATCGTGCGCTTGATCCACTCGCTGTTGGCCTTCATCGACTGCTTGATCGTCTCGTTGTTGCGTTCGACGGCGCCCGCGAACACCGACAGCAGGTTCTCGGCCGGACGGTCGACGACGCCCAGGTTGACCAGACGCACGCCCTCGGCCCGGTAATCGACGTTGGGCACGCTGGCCAGCATGCCGGTCAGCTTGGCCAGGCCCATCTTCATGTCCTCGCCGACGTGGCCACGCACGTACAGGCCGGCATAGCGGCCCAGCAGGTTCCAGCCGTAGTCGACGTCGTAACGCTGGGTGACCTCGATGTTGCGGCCACCGCGGCCGGTCGGCTTGAGCGTGAACTCCATGCGCTTGTTGTCGCCGCGGTCGGGGTTCTCGAGGCGGTAGAGCACGCGGCTGTCCGGATCGCTCTCGACGATCTCCCAGCTGCCCTCGCCCAGCGCGCGCGCCTCGGAGCTGTAGTCGATGCGTGCGCCCACGCCCGCCTGCGGACCCGACACTTCGAGCTTGGCGGCCGGGTCGCGCATGGTCAGGGCGTTCCAGTCCTTGAAGCGGCTGAAGCTGTTGAGGGTGTCGAACACAATGGCCTGACGCCGGTTGGTCTCGATCTGTTCGGTGATCGTGCGGCTCGACGGAAGGAACAGAGCGACGAGCACGAACAGCGCGGCAACGATCGCCGTGGAAATCAGGATCTCGATCAAACGGGTCATTCAGGGTTCTCCGGGACCATTTCCTGCCGTAGCAGGGGCAAGTCGCCAATCCTAGCAAGAACCGCCCGCACGGGGCGAGCAGTACGGGCTGAACCGGTCGTATTGGTGGGTGTCCAAGGTTGCCGGCGCAACCGCTGGGCCCCGAAGCCAGGCCTGGGCCCTGCGACCAGCCGCCGGCGCCGGGCCACGATTCAAGGCGTTCACCGGTTTTGGCGGCACGGGGCGAAGGGCCGGCGAACGCCCGCCGCGCTGCGGCGGTCGGCGCATCGTGCCCCGCTCAGACCAGCTGCAGCTCGAAGGCCTTGAGCACCGCGCGGGTGCGGTCGCGTACGCCAAGCTTGCTCAGGATGTTGGACACGTGGTTCTTGATCGTGCCCTCGGCCACGCCCAGCGAGTTGGCGATTTCCTTGTTGGAGAAGCCGCCCGCCATCAGCCGCAGGATCTCGGTCTCGCGGTCCGTCAGCGGATCGGGCCGGTCGAGGCTGACGAAATCGTTGCGCATGTGCTCCAGGCCCGACAGCAGGCGCTGGGTCACCGCCGGCTGCACCAGCGAGCCGCCGCCGGCCACCGCGCGGATGGCGCCCACCAGCTGCTCCAGCGACACGTCCTTGAGCAGGTAGCCCTTGGCCCCGGCCTTGATGCCGGCCAGCACCAGCTGGTCGTCGTCGAAGGTGGTCAGGATGATGGTCGGCGGCAGCTGGCCGGCGCGCGAAAGCGCCTGCAGCGCCTCCAGGCCCGACATCACCGGCATGCGCATGTCCATCAGCACCACGTCGGGCTTGATCTCGGGGATCAGCTCGACCGCCTGCTTGCCGTCGCCGGCTTCGGCAATGACCTCGATGCCGCCGTCGAGCGCCAGCAGTGAGCGGATGCCCTGCCTCACCAGGGTCTGGTCGTCGACCAGGCAGACGCGGATCATGGAACCTCCAGGGGTCGGTGCGGATGGGATGGCGCAGGATCCGGCGCTGGCACGGCCGGGTGGATCGGATCGATGACCACCACGCCACCGTCCATCGGCAGGCGCAGGCGGACGCTGAAGCCGCTGCCGGGCGAGGTTTCCACCCGCAGCGTGCCACCGTGGGCGGCCAGCCGCTCGCGCATGCCAAGCAGGCCGTTGCCCGCCGTCGCACGCTCCGCCCCGCGTCCGTCGTCACGGGCGTCGAGGACCACCGCGTCCCCGTCGAGCCGGTAGCGCAGGCGCAGCAGGCTGGCCTCGGCATGGCGGACCGCGTTGGTGATGATCTCCTGGGTGCAGCGCAGCAGCACGTGGGCGCGTTCCGGATCGTCGACCAGGAAGGTCCGCGGCATGTCCATGTCGATGCGCAGCCCCGGGACGTTGTCGGCCAGGGGCAGCAGGGTCGCGCGCATGTCGATGGCATCGTCGTCGCGCAGCCGGCTCACCGCCTCGCGCACGTCGCTCAGCAGCAGCTTGGCCAGGGTGTGGGCCTGGCTGACATGTACCTGGGCCTGGCCTTCGACCAGATGGTTGGCGACCTCGAGGTTGAGGCTCAGCGCGGTCAGGTGGTGGCCGAGCAGGTCGTGGAGCTCGCGCGAGATGCGGGTGCGCTCGTTGACACGCACGCTTTCGGCGAGCAGCGCCCGGGTCGCGCGCAGCTCCGCGTTCAGCCGGCGTTGTTCGTCGCGGGCCAGCACCTGCTGGCGGGCGACGTAGCCGGTGGCGAACACGAAGCAGTTGAAGCCGACGTACAGCATCGACTGCATCACCGCTTCGAGGAGCGAGAACCCGATCGCCCGCACGTACACCGGCACCACCAGCAGCACGCTGATCACCAGCGCCGCAATGCTCACCGGCAGCGGCAGCAGCCACGGCAGCACGCAGGCCGCGACCATCAGCAGCAGCACGCCCAGGCCGGTGTTGCTGTAATAACTCAGCGCCACCGCGCTGCCGATCATCAGCACCAGCAGCAGGTAGTCCGGCAGGCTTACCCGGCGCGAATCGAGTGCGCGCGTCAGCCAGGCGAAGCTGAACCCGAACAGACCCCAGGCGAACCAGGCGTTCCAGCCGGCGCCGATGCTCGACAGCGGATCGGCATCGTCCACGGGTCCCGAAATCACCCACAGCGGCAGCACCATCACCGCCCACGTGAACAGGCCGGCATAGCGCAGGAGGCGGGCATGGTCGAGGCGCGACAGCATGGCGCCATGGTAGGCGCAATCCGCGCCGCCGCGATCCCTCGGAAGTCATGCGGCCGAGCTGCATGCAGCCCCCCCGCGGGCGGCGCCCATGCGATAATCCGCGGTGGCCGTCGCATGACGCGCCCGCCGTTTGCCGACCTGCGGCCGGGCAGCACCCGCAGTCTTCTGGAGTCAGGAATGTCGATCGTCATCCGCGACGTGCGCGAGCACGAGCTGGATTCCATCCTCGCCCTCAACAATGCCGCTGGCCCGACGATCCTGCCGCTGGACACGGCCCGCATCCGCAGGTTCTTCGACACTGCCGAGTACTTTCGCGTCGCCGAGCGCGACGGCGCCCTGGCCGGGTTCCTCGTCGGCCTGGGTTCGGATGCCGAGCACGACAGCAGCAACTTCCACTGGTTCCGTGCCCACTGCGACCGGTTCTTCTATATCGACCGCATCGTCGTGGCCAGCCGCCGCCGCGGTGGCGGCGTGGGTCGCGCGTTCTATGCCGATGCGCAGAGCTACGCCGAACTGCGCTACCCGCTGCTGACCTGCGAGGTGTTCCTGGAACACGACGCCGACCCGGTGCGCCTGTTCCACGGCAGCTTCGGCTTCCACGAGATCGGCCAGCACGTGATGCCGGAAAGCGGCATCCGCGCCTCGATGATGGCCAAGGACATGTGCAGCTACGAATGGGTGCGCAGGACCTACGGCGAGGCCCTGCCGGACGAGCCCTGGCTGCTGCGCCCGCGCGCGGCCGCGATCGAGCCCTCGGCCGCATGAGCGCGGCCATGGATTACGAACAGGCCGGCGAGCTGAAGATCGGCCAGGTCGGCATCGCCAACCTGCGGGTGCGCACGCTCGACATCGGGCGCCTGGCCGAGGAAATGCGCAGCCGCGTGGCGCGCGCACCGAAGCTGTTCGCCCGCGCGGCGGTCATTCTCGACTTCGGCGGCCTGGCCGCCTCTCCGGATGCCGGCACAGCCCGCGCGCTGGTCGAGGCCCTGCGCGAGGCCGGCGTGCTGCCGGTGGCCCTGGCCTGGGGCAGCAGCGACAACGAGGCCCTGGCAGTGGAAATCGGGCTGCCGGTGCTGGCGCGCTTCCGCGCCCAGTACGAGTCGGTCGCAGGAGATTCTGAGACAGCGCCGCCCGCATCGCCGGCCGCGCCGCCTCCGGCTGCCCAGCGCACGCCGGCCGCGACGCCTGCGCCTGCCGATCCCGCGGCGCCCGGCCTGGTCCAGGCCGCGCCCGTCCGCTCCGGCCAGCAGCTCTATGCCGAGAACCGCGACCTCACGGTGCTGTCCCAGGTCGGCGCCGGCGCCGAGGTGATCGCCGACGGCTCGATCCACATCTACGGGCCCCTGCGCGGGCGCGCGCTGGCCGGTGCCCAGGGCAACGCGAAGGCGCGCATCTTCTGCCGCGCCTTCCACGCCGAGCTGGTCGCCGTGGCCGGCCACTACAAAGTGCTGGAAGATATCCCGAAGGACCTGCACGGCAAGGCGGTGCAGGTCTGGCTCGACAACGACGAACTCAAGATCGCCGCACTCGATTGACGGCGACACACACAGGAGACGTGTTTTGGCAGAAATCATCGTAGTCACCTCGGGCAAGGGAGGCGTGGGCAAGACCACCAGCAGCGCCAGCCTTGCCAACGGCCTGGCGCGGCGCGGCAAGAAGGTCGCGGTCATCGACTTCGACGTGGGCCTGCGCAACCTCGACCTGATCATGGGCTGCGAGCGCCGGGTGGTGTACGACTTCGTCAACGTCGTCCAGGGCGAAGCCACGCTGCGCCAGGCGCTGATCAAGGACAAGCGCTTCGACAACCTGTTCGTGCTGGCTGCGTCGCAGACGCGCGACAAGGATGCGCTGACGATCGAGGGCGTGGAAAAGGTGCTCAAGGACCTGGCCGAGGACGGCTTCGACTACATCCTGTGCGATTCGCCGGCGGGCATCGAGAAGGGTGCGTTCCTGGCGATGTACTTCGCCGATCGCGCGGTCGTGGTGGTCAATCCCGAGGTGTCCTCGGTGCGCGACTCCGACCGCATCCTGGGCCTGCTGTCCTCCAAGACGCGCAAGGCCGAGACCGGCGAGCGCGTGCAGGAATACCTGCTGCTGACCCGCTACAACCCGCTGCGCGTGGAGAAGGGCGAGATGCTCTCGATCGCCGACGTGGAGGAGGTGCTGGGCATCAAGACCCTGGGCGTGATCCCCGAATCCAACGACGTGCTCGACGCCTCCAACAAGGGCGAGCCGGTGATCCTGGTCAGCGAATCCATGGCGGGCCAGGCCTATGACGACGCCGTTGCGCGACTGCTCGGCGAAGACCGGCCGATGCGCTTCACCCAGGCGGAGAAGAAGGGCTTCTTCAGCAAGCTCTTCGGGAGCTGAGTGATGGGACTGTTCGATTTCCTCAAGCCCAAGCAGAACACCGCGGCGATCGCCAAGGATCGCCTGCGCATCATCGTCGCGCAGGAGCGCACCAGCCGCGGTGCGCCCGACTACCTGCCGCTGCTGCAGCGCGAACTGCTGGAGGTGATCCGCAAGTACGTGAGCGTGGACGTGGACGCGGTCAAGGTCGACCTGGTCAAGGATGGCGAGCACGACGTGCTGGATATTTCGGTGGCGTTGCCCGAAGGCCGGCCGACGACGGCCTGATTCGCTGCGTCCACCGAAGCACGTCGCCCGATCGAAAGTCCAGCGCGCGCGACAGTCCGTATCCGGGCTTCCGGCCGACGCCGCGCCCTGTCGAGCGGGGATCGCTTTTCGCTCGGTCGGGGCAGGATGCCCTGACCGAGCGAAAAGCAACCCCGGGCCGACAGCGCGCGGCGTCCAACCGAAGTCCAGGGGCAGACTCTCGCCGATTCAGAAATTGCCCCGATTGGAAGAAGATTCTCTCTGCAGGCAAACGACTCGGCTCCGATGTAACGAACGATAAGCCGACATGACCGCCCAGACCACACCGGTGCCAGACACGGTCCTGCTGCTCCGTGAAATCGCCTTCGCGGATGCGGCAGCCCTGCTCCACCGCTACGGACTGCAGTTGCACCGAGTCGACGAGGGCGCGCCAATCCCCGGCAGCTACTGGGGCGAATCCGAGGCCGGCATCGTCGGCAGCAACGTGTACGTGCGCGACGACACGCCGGTGCATTCGATGCTGCACGAGGCCTGCCATCTGATCGTGCTGCCCATCGAGCGCCGCCAGGCCGTGCACACCGACGCCACCGATTCGGTGGCCGAAGAAGACGCGGTCTGCCTGCTGCAGGCCCTGTTGGGCGACATCCTGCCCGGCGTCGGCCGCGACCGCGTGTTCGCCGACATGGACGTCTGGGGCTACACCTTCCGCCTCGGCAGCGCCCGCGCCTATTTCGAGCGCGACGCCGAGCTGGCGTGGGCGTGGCTGGAAGAACGCGGGCTGGTCGACGCGCAGCGCCGCCTGCTGGCGGGCTGACGCCACCCGTCCCGCACTTGCCCGCCGGCGCCCCCCGATCTAGCCTGCCGGCACCGCCCTGCGCGTACCGCCCGGATCCCATCGTGAACCACCGCCACGCCCTGCTCGTCCTGGCCATCGGCGCCAGCCTTGCCCTGTCCGCCTGCAAGCGCGAGCCCACGCCCGCAGCCGACGGCAGCACAGCCACGCCTGCCGGGACGGTGCCCGCCGACGAGACCGCCGACGCCTTCGTTGCCCGCGTCAATGCCGAACTCAAGGCGATGTATCCCGAGATGACCGCCGCCCAGTGGCTCTCGAGCACCTACATCACCGAGGACAGCCAGCTGCTGGCGGCCAAGTCCAACGAGAAGTTCCTGACCGCGCTCAACGCCTGGATCGAGCAGTCGAAGAAGTTCGAAGGCCAGCAGATGTCGCCGGAGGCCGCGCGCGCGATCACCCTGCTCAAGCTGGGCACGGCGATGCCCGCGCCCAGGGATCCGGCCAGGCTCGCCGAGCTGACCCGCATCGCCACCAAGATGGAAGGCATGTACGGCTCGGGTTCGTACTGCAAGGCCGCCGGCGACAGCCAGAGCTGCCGCCAGCTCGGCCAACTGGAAGAGGTGCTGGCCAAGAGCCGCGACTACAACGCCCAGCTCGACGCCTGGCAGGGCTGGCACACCATTGCCCAGCCGATGCGCGGCGACTACACGCGCTTCGTCGAGCTGGTGAACGAAGGCTCGCGCGAACTCGGCTATGCCGATGCCGGCGAGATGTGGCGCGCAGGCTACGACATGTCGCCGGTCGAGCTGTCGGCCGAGACCGACCGCCTGTGGGGCCAGGTCAAGCCGCTGTACGAGCAGTTGCACTGCTACGCACGCAGCCGCCTGGATGCGCAGTACCCGGGCCAGGGTTCGGTGAATGGCCTGCTGCCCGCGCACCTGATGGGCAACATGTGGCAACAGGACTGGGGCAACCTGTGGGACGTGATGGCGCCGTACAGCGACCAGCAGGCCGGCAGCCTCGACGTCAACGGCGCGCTGCAGCGCCAGTACCAGGCCCTGCTCAACGAGCACCTGTCGCGCGAGAACGCGCTGCTCGATACCGACAGCCGCGTCGAGGTGGTGCGCAAGGCACAGCTCGAGCATGCGCGCCGGATGACCCGCCAGGCCGAGGAGTTCTACGTCTCGCTGGGCATGCCGGCGTTGCCGGAGAGCTACTGGCAGAAGACCCAGTTCATCAAGCCGCGCGACCGCGACGTGGTCTGCCATGCCAGCGCCTGGGACATGAACATGGGCGGCGCCGACGGCAACTCGCCCGACGTGCGCACCAAGATGTGCATCAAGCCGAGCGAAGAGGACTTATTCACCATCTACCACGAGCTGGGCCACGTGTATTACTACCTGGCCTACAACAAGCTGCCGCCACTGTTCCAGGGCGGCGCGCACGACGGCTTCCACGAGGCCATCGGCGACACGATCGAGCTGGCGATGACGCCGGCCTACCTCAAGTCGGTCGGACTGGTCGGCGACCAGCAGCCGAGCCAGGAGGCGCTGATCAACGCGCAGATGCGCATGGCCCTGGCGAAGGTGGCGTTCATGCCGTTCGGGCTGATGATCGACCGCTGGCGCTGGGGCGTGTTCGACGGATCGATCACGCCGGAGAACTACAACAGCGCCTGGTGGGAGCTGAAGGCGAAGTACCAGGGCGTGGCGCCGGTGACGCCGCGCGGCGAGGAATTCTTCGACGCCGGCGCGAAGTACCACGTGCCCGGCAACACGCCCTATACGCGCTACTTCCTCTCGCACGTGCTGCAGTTCCAGTTCTACAAGGCGCTGTGCGACGCGGCCGGCCACCAGGGTCCGCTGTACGAATGCACCTTCGCCGGCAACAAGGCCGGCGGCGGCAAGTTCTGGGCGATGCTCTCGCGCGGCAACAGCCAGCCCTGGCAGCAGACGATGAAGGAACTCACCGGCGGCGAGCAGATGGATGCGTCCGCGGTGCTGGAGTACTTCGCCCCGCTGCAGGACTGGCTGAAGCAGCAGAACGAAGGCAGGAGCTGTGGCTGGCAAGCGCCTGCCGCAGCGGCCGCCGCACCGGCGCCGAAGCAGGCGCCCGCCGCCGGCAGCGGCTGAAGTCGGGCCTGCGTCGCTGTCCTGGCGGCCCGGCTCGCCTATCATGCGCGCAGGACAGGGGACGACGGGACACCTTCATGCGCGGAACCATGCTTTTGCTGTGCCTCTTCGTGGCTACGGCTGCCGCAGCCGTCGAGCTGCCTCAGGTGGACAGCGAGTCCAGCCGGACTCCCGCCCCCGCAAAGGTGCAGTGGCGCAGCGCGCCGGCCGATGCGACCACGATCACGCGCCTGCGCTATCCCGAGGTGCCGGCGCAGCGCCTGGCCGCGATGGAAAAGGCGAACGCGTCGCGCGATGCGCGACTGCGCACGCCGCTGCAGATCGGTGTCGGCCGGGTGGCTCCCGACGCTGCGCGCCTTGCCCTGCACTGGCAGGCCCATCCCGCGGGCGGCCGCACCGCGACCGTCGCCATCACCTCCCCGGTGGCGATGGGGCTGCGCGTCGGCCTCGATATCGACGGCCTGCCGGCGGGTGCGGAGCTGCGCATCCGCGGTTCCGAGTTGCCACTGGGCGAGATCCTGCTGGTCACTGCCGCCGAGATCGCGGCATCGGGTACCGCCGACGGCCTGTACTGGACGCCGCCGACCGATGGCGAAACCCAGTCCATCGAAATCCACGTGCCGCGCGGCGGTGCGGTCGAAGGCATCCGCCTCGCAGCGCCTGAGCTGTCGCACCTGGTCACCAACAGCCGACGCAACTTCAAGATCGTGGAGAAGATCGGCGAGTCCGGCTCCTGCAACGTCGACACCGCCTGCCGCGTCGATACGCTCGGGCCTTCTTTCGCCATCGCCAAGAACGCCGTCGCGCACATGGTGTTCAACGTCTTCGCGACCAACGGCAACTTGCTGGGCAGCTACATCTGCACCGGCACCCTGCTCAACGACACCGTTGCCGCCACCCAGGTCCCGCTGTTCTTCAGCGCCGACCACTGCTTTGCCGGTGGCAGCAGCGGCGTCCCCGTCCAGGACCGCGCGAAGGTCGCCGCGACCCTGGTGACCTACTGGAACTACGAGGCCACGGCCTGTGGCAGTGGCGTTTCGACCTCCAGGATCACGCTGGCCGGCGGCGCGGACCTGCTGTTCCACGATTCCAATACCGACGCCATGCTGCTGCGCCTGCGCAGTGCCGCCCCCGCCGGGGCCACGTTCGCGGGCTGGGATGCATCGGCGCTGGCGACAGGCTCGGATGTCGTCGCGATCCACCATCCGTCGGGCGATGCGAAGAAGGTGTCGTTCGGCGTCCACCTGCCCACGCGGAGCGACGCGGACAGCCACGCCGCCGCCTGGCGGGTGGGCACGACCGAAGGCGGCAGCAGCGGCTCGGGCCTGTTCACCGTCGGCAGCGACGGCCAGTACCGGCTGCGCGGTGGACTGTACGGCGGCTATGCCTCGTGCGCCAACAGCGGCAACCTGGCCAACAGCGAGAACATCGACTGGTATTCGCGGCTGGATGTGGTCTACCCGCAGGTGCGGCAGTGGCTCGCGCCGGTGTCGACGACACCGGTCCGACGCAACGGTTCGCAGCCGCTCAGACCGCGCTGAAGAGAGACCCTACAGCTGCCCCGTCGGCTCCAGCGCCCCTGGTGCCGGCGGGCAATCGGGCGGCGTGCGGCCGCGACGCGCCTCCCAGCGCCAGAACGCCCAGCCGGTCAGCATGAAGCCCGCGGCCAGCGCCGCCAGGTGCAGCGCGTCGTGGCTCACCAGGGGCGAGATCACGCCGGCGAGGGCGGCATTGAGCACCAGCCCGACGAAGGCCTGCAGCGACGACGCCGAGCCGCGCTGGCGCGGGTACATGTCGAGGATCGCGAGCGTCACGATCGGGAACACCAGCGCGATGCCGAACGCATTGAAGACCATTGGCAGCACCGCCCACGGCACGGTGGGCACCTCCACCAGTGCGCTGTAGGCCAGGTTGGCGAGCATCGCCACGGCGCTGACCGCGAAGCCGATGTTGGCCAGGCGGGTGCCGCTGATGCGCCCGGCGGCGCGCCCCGAAACGAAGGCGCCCAGCATCATCCCGCTGATCATCGGGATGAAGAACCAGCCGAACTGGCGCTCGTCCAGCCGCAGCAGATCCAGCACGAAGGCCGGCGCGGAGGCGATGTACAGGAACAGGGCGGCGAAATTGAGCGCGCCGGCCAGCGCCAGTCGCACGAACCGCGGGTTCATCGCGATCCAGGCGAAGTCGCGCAGCAGCCTGCGCGGCGACGGCGCCAGCCGCGCCTGCGGCGGCAGCGTCTCGGGCAGCCAGCGCCAGGTCGCCGCCAGCAACAGCACCGAAAACCCCACCAGGAACCAGAAGATCAGCGGCCAGCGGCCCCAGCCCAGCAGCCAGCCACCCACCACCGGCGCGATCGCCGGTGCCACGCCGAAGATCATCGAGACCTGGCTCATCAACCGCTGCGCATCGTCGCCCTGCAGCACGTCGCGGATGACGGCGCGGCCGACGATCAAGCCCACTCCCGCCGACAGGCCCTGCAGCGCGCGGAAGGCCAGCAGCGTGACGAGGTCCCCGGCCAGCGCGCAGCCGACCGAGGCTGCGATGAAGACCACCAGCCCACCCAGGATCACGCGACGCCGGCCCAGCATGTCCGACAGCGGGCCATGCACCAGGCTCATCAAGGCGTATGCGATCAGGTAGACGCTGACGGTCTGCTGCATCGCCAGCTTGTCGGCGCCCAGGTCCGCGCCCATCGACGGGAACGCGGGGAAGATGGTGTCGATCGAGAACGGCCCGAACATCGCCAGGCCGGCCAGCAGCAGCGCCAGGCGGCGCAGCCCGGTTGGACGTTGGCTCATCGCCACGGCCGGCTCATGGCCCGGGCTCACGCCGATCCGCCCCGGGGGCAGCTGCATCGCGGGCCGCAGGCGCGCGCCAGCCCAGCAGGCGGATGGTCGCCACCGCGTCGATCGGCAACACTTCCGCCCGCCGTTCGCCAGGATTCCATACGAATACGAAGGCGCTGCTGGTGCCGAGCATGCGCCAGTCGCCGGGCAGTTCCTCCGGCTGGCCGTCCAGGCGCACCGAGACGGCGTGGCCGCCACCCTCGTACATCCGCTGCCCCCTCGAATCACCGAGCACATACAGGGCCAACCCCATCGTGACCAGGGCCGTCAGGGTCGTCATGGTTTCGGGGTGCAGCCCCATGTAGATCCACCAGTCGCTGCGCCGCGGCAGCACCGCGCGTCCCCACCAGCGGCGCTCGATCAGCGCCACCCGCGCGGGGTGGTGCTGGCGCCAGCGCTCGGGCAGGAGCGACATCCAGGAGGCCAGCAGCGTCCAGACCAGCAGCCACAGGTATTCCGGACGGCGCAGTCCAGCCACGAAGTAATCGCTGCTCTGCATGAACTCCAGGATCGGGATGTCGAAGCGCCGGTAGAACCAGTAGCTGTCCCACAGCCCGTAGACCGAGATGAACAGGTAGCTGCAGGTGATCAGCAGCACCGGTTCGCGGCGGAATACCTGTCCGATCCGGTGGACGAGGGACACCTCGCCCTCCACAGGCCGGCCGGTGTCGGCTCCGGGATCGGAGGCCTGCGCCTGGTTCGGAGTCATGGCAGCCTCATCCGGGAAAGACGTTCAGGTTAACAACTTCACCCCGCGGGAGGTGGACGGGACCGTGGTCGGGCCGGTCCCGGCGCTATAATCGCCAGGCAATGGTGGGAGAAGCACAGGGCGCGTGCCCGTGCTGCCGAAGGCGCAAACGCCCGTAATCGCTCAGGCCCGATACCACCGGACGCGGCAAACACTCTGGAGAGACCGACCGGCACCGCCGGAACCGGCGCCGAAGGGGCACGAAGCACGCGATCCTCGTCCGCGCGCTTCCAAACTCTCAGGCAGAAGGACAGAGGGGCACCACCGCCTCGGAACGCGCGTCGTCGTTCCAGCGGACGCCGGCACCCGTCCATGCTCCTGCCGATCTCGACAGGGGAAGGACGGGCCCGGCTTTCGCCGGGATGACGTGCAGGAGTTCCGGGCGGCGCCCTCCACTCTCCGGTGCCTCCGCCATGTCCAAGCCCAGCCTGCGCGAACTCGAACACCACGACGCCTTCGTCGAACGCCACATCGGCCCCAACGACGCCGAGGTCGCGCACATGCTGCGCGAGGTCGGCCACGACTCGCTGGAGTCGATGACCGACGCCATCGTCCCCGCCACCATCAAGCCCACCGGCACGCTCGATCCTGCGTCGAGCCCGGGTCTGGCCCTGCCCGGCTCGCTGACCGAGGTCGAGGCGCTGGCGAAGATCCGCACGATCGCAGAGCGCAACGACGTGTTCCGCAGCTTCATCGGCCAGGGCTATTACGGTACCCTCACGCCCAACGTCATCCTGCGCAACATCCTCGAAAACCCGGCCTGGTACACCGCCTACACGCCCTACCAGGCGGAAATCTCGCAGGGCCGCATGGAAGCGCTGATCAATTTCCAGCAGATGTGCGCCGACCTCACCGGCATGGACATCGCCAACGCCTCGCTGCTGGACGAAGCCACCGCCGCGGCCGAGGCGATGACGCTCGCCAAGCGTTCGTCGAAGTCGAAATCCAACCTGTTCTACGTTGCCGACGGCGTGCATCCGCAGACCCTGGAAGTGGTGCGCACGCGCGCCGACGGTCTGGGCATCGACCTGCAGGTCGGCCCGGCGGCAGGCGCGGCCGAGGCCGACTGCTTCGGCGTGCTGCTGCAGTATCCCGATACCTTTGGCCATATCGCCGACCATGCCGCGCTGGCCGAGGCCATGCACGCGCGCGGCGCCCTCGTCACCGTCGCCACCGACCTGCTCGCGCTCACCCTGATCAAGGCACCCGGCGAATGGGGCGCGGACATCGTCGTCGGCAATACCCAGCGCTTCGGCGTACCGTTCGGCTTCGGCGGACCGCACGCGGGGTTCATGGCCTGCCGCGATGCGTTCAAACGCTCGATGCCCGGCCGCCTGATCGGCGTCTCGGTCGACGTTGCCGGCAAGCCCGCCTACCGCCTGACCCTGCAGACGCGCGAGCAGCACATCCGGCGCGAGAAGGCGACGAGCAACATCTGCACTGCGCAGGTGCTGCTGGCGGTGATGGCGTCGATGTACGCCGTCTACCACGGCCCGGACGGGCTGGTGCGCATCGCCCGTCGCGTGCATCGGCAGGCCGCGATCCTGGCCGAGGCGCTGCGTCGCACCGGCGTCAAGGTCGCCGGCGATTTCTTCGACACGCTGCACGTCACCGGCGTCGAAGCCGAGACCCTTCACAACTACGCCAGCCACCAGCGCATCAACCTGCGCAAGATCGACGCGACCAGCGTCGGCATCAGCCTGGACGAGACTGTCACCCGCGCCGACCTCGCCGCGCTGGCGAAGATCTTCGGCGCCGAGCTCGGCGGCAGCGCAATCGACGCGCTCGACGCGGACATCGCCGATGCCCTGCCGGCAGCGCTGCTGCGCCAGTCGAAGTTCCTGCAGCACCCGGTGTTCAACACGCACCACAGCGAGCACGAGATGCTGCGCTATCTGCGGGCGCTGGCCGACAAGGACCTGGCGATGGACCGCACCATGATCCCGCTGGGCTCGTGCACCATGAAGCTCAACGCCACCGCCGAGATGATCCCGGTCACCTGGCCGGAATTCGCGCAGGTCCATCCGCTCGCACCGGCTTCGCAGACGCGCGGCTACCGCGAGCTGATCGACTCTCTGGAAGCCATGCTGGTCGAGATCACCGGCTACGATGCGGTCAGCTTCCAGCCCAACTCCGGCGCGCAGGGCGAGTACGCGGGCCTGCTCGCGATCCGCGCATATCACGCCTCGCGCGGCGAGGGCCACCGCGACATCTGCCTGATCCCCGAATCCGCGCACGGCACCAATCCGGCCTCGGCGCAGATGTGCGGCATGAAGGTGGTGGTGACGCGCTGCGACGCCAACGGCAACGTCGACGTGGACGACATCCGCCGCGCCGCCGAGAAGCACTCGGCCAACCTCGCCGCGATCATGATGACCTACCCGTCCACGCACGGCGTGTTCGAGGAGGACGTGGTCGAGATCTGCGAGATCGTCCACCAGCACGGCGGGCAGGTCTATACCGACGGCGCCAACATGAATGCGCTGGTCGGCCTGGCCAGGCCCGGCAAATGGGGCTCGGACGTGAGCCACCTCAACCTGCACAAGACCTTCTGCATTCCGCACGGCGGCGGTGGCCCGGGCGTGGGGCCGTGTGCGGTCAAGTCGCACCTGGCGCCGTTCCTGCCGCGCGGGCACAAGGATTCCGAAGGCATCGTGGGCATGGTGTCCGCCGCCGCCCACGGAAGCGCCTCGATCCTTCCGATCAGCTGGATGTACATCGCGATGATGGGCGCGGGCGGCCTGCGCCGCGCCACCCAGGTCGCACTGCTCAATGCCAACTACGTGTCGAAGCGGCTCGCGCCGCATTACGGCACGCTGTACACCGGGCGCAACGGCCTGGTCGCGCACGAGTGCATCCTCGACCTGCGGCCGCTGGAGAAGGCCACCGGTGTGAGCGCCGAGGACGTGGCCAAGCGGCTGATCGACTTCGGCTTCCACGCGCCGACGCTCAGCTTCCCGGTCGCCGGCACGTTGATGGTGGAACCGACCGAGAGCGAATCGCTGCACGAGCTCGACCGCTTCATCGACGCGATGATCCAGATCCGCGACGAGATCCGCGCGATCGAGGACGGCCGCCTGGACCGCGAGGACAATCCGCTGAAGAACGCGCCGCACACGGCCGATGCGGTCGCGGCGAGCGAGTGGACGCACGCCTATCCGCGCGAACTGGCGGTGTTCCCGCTGGCCAGCCTGCGCCAGCAGAAGTACTGGCCGCCGGTGGCGCGCGTGGACAACGTCCACGGCGACAAGAACGTGTTCTGCGCCTGCATCCCGGTCGACGCGTTCAAGGAAGAAGACGCCGAGGCCTGATCAGAATTTCGCCACCGCAACAAGCACACACGCAACCGCCCCGCAAGGGGCGGTTCGCGTTTGCGGCAATGGCGTTGTTTTCGCCAAACAGTCGCAGGCCGTGACGCCACGCGGGCTGGGGACGATTGTTCAATGGCCCCTCCACAACGTTGTCCACAAGCGTCGTGGATAACTCGCATGGCGCACGGACAGAGGTTCGGCAAACGTTGCGCAATGCAAGCCCCGATCGCGACGGCCTTGACCGGATGGCAGCGAAGGTGCAGTCAGCGCGCAGTACTCGATGCTTCCAGCGCATCGCGCATCCACTACGGGACTGGCACGTCCGCCTGGCCGGGTGCGTCGCCGCAGATCGAGTCGAGCAACTGGCCCAACGGCGCCGGCCGGCCCAGCAGGAAGCCCTGGGCCTGGTCGCAACCGTTGTTGCGCAGCCATTCCAGCTCGCCCTCCTGCTCCACGCCTTCGGCGATCGTACCCAGCCCCAGGCCGCCGGCCAGCGCGATCAATGCCCGGCAGATCGAGGCGTTGCGCTGGTCGGCATGCACGCCCTCCACGAAGCTGCGGTCGATCTTCAGATAGTCCAGCGGCAGGTCGCGCAGATAGGCCATGCTGGAAAACCCGGTGCCGAAATCGTCGATCGAGATCGGTACGCCGGCCTCGCGCAGCGCCAGCATGTGCGTGCGCGCCGCCTGCGGCTGGCGCAACACCACGCTCTCGGTCAGCTCGACATGCAATGCGCCGCGCGGAAGCCCGTACTTCTGCTGCAGCTCGCCCACCGCGCCGGCGATGTTGTCGGCCAGCAGCTGTACCGCCGAGATGTTGACGGCAATGGACACATCGCGGAGTCCGCGGCCCAGCAGGCGCCCGTGGCAGCGCGCGGCCTGCTCCAGCACCCATCGCCCGATCGGAACGATGAGGCCGGACGTTTCCGCCAGCGGCATGAAGACCGCCGGCGACACCAGCCTGCCGTCCTGCCGCCAGCGCAGCAGCGCTTCCAGCGCCACCAGCCCGCCATCGGACGCGCGCCGGATCGGCTGGTAGTGCAGCTCGAACTCGTCGTTGGCCAGCGCGTTGTGCAGGCGTCGCGCCAGGGCGATGCGTTCGGCCGCCTGGTCGGCCATCGTGCGGTCGTAGGGCAGGACCTGCACCAGCTCCCGCCCCGCCTGCAGCGAGGCCAGGGCGGCGTGCCCGATCACCTGTTCGGCACCCTCGCCCGGCTCGGGGCCTTCGGCAATGCCGATCCACGCATCGACCGGATGGGCGCCTCCCTCGGTCTGGACCGGCAGCGCGATCGCCTCCTCGAGTGCCGCCAGCATCTCCTGCTGCCGGCTGGCGTCCAGCGCCACCACGATGAAGGATTCGCCGGGCCAGAACCCCGACGCACCGAATTCGAGCCCCACCATACTCAGGCGCGCGGCCATCTCCCGCACCAGCAGCTCGCTGGTGGTCGCACCCAGCGTCGGCGCCACCAGTTCCAGGTCGCGCAGGCGCACGAAGGCCACCGCATAGCGCGACCCGGGCACGTGCCGCGCATTGATCTGCTCGACCAGCGCCGCCAGGCGGGTCAGGCCCGTGAGGCTGTCGTGGGTCGCGCGCCAGGCCAGGTCACGCTCGTAGGTCACGCGATCGCTGACGTCCTCGGCCAGCACCAGCCGTGCCTGCCGGCCACCGAATTCGATCCCGCTGCTGAAAACCCGGACATCCAGGCGACTGCCATCGCTGCGCACATGCGTCCAGATGCCATCCACGTCGTCGTGGCTGGCGCTGCGCATGTCCATCGACGCCTCGACCTTCCCGCGTTCGGATGCCGGGCGGATGTCGAGGATGGTCATCGCACGGAACTCTTCCGTGCTGTAACCGTAAGACGACACCGCGGCCTCGTTGACCGCGAGAAAGCGCAGGGTCTGCGCGTCGAATACCCAGAACGGCAGCGGATTGCGCTCGAACAGCGCGCGGAACTGCGCTTCGGCGCGCTCGACGCGTTCCTGCGCCTTGTGCCCGGCGGTGACATCGGCCACCGTGCCGGTGATGCGGCTCCGGCCCTGGCTGTCCGCAGCCAGGCCGCCGCTGCCCCTGACCCAGCGTTCGCTGCCGTGATCGGTCAGCACGCGATACTCCGCGCTGTAAGGCGCGCCGGTTTCCAGCGTGTGCATGAACCGCTGCTCCACGCGCTGGCGGTCGTCCGGGTGCATGCGCTCGAAGAATGCGCGGATCGGCAGTACCCCGGCCTTGGGCTCGAACCCGAACATCGCCGCGGTGTGTTCGGAGACCTTGATGTGCTCGCCGTCGGACTCGATCCGCCACACGCCGGTACGCGAGGCGCGCTGCGCCTGGTCCAGCCAGTCCGCCTGTTCCTCCAGTTCGCCCAGCAGATCCTCGCGCACGCGCTCGCCGCTGGTGAGCCGGTGCACGAAATAGCCCAGCCCAAGCCAGTACAGCAGCACGAAGCCGCTGGCGATCGACACGTTGCGATACCAGGGCACCAGCGTCTCGCGCAGACCGATGCCGGCCACCACGACGACGTCGTAACCACTCATGGCACTGAGCCCGGTCAGCCGCGCGATGCCATCGATCTCGCTGACGCGCAGGCCCGCCGCCGTGCCCTTGATGTCCCGCAGCGCCGCCGACAGCGGGACCTGGCGCCCGACGAAGCTGCTGTCCTGGGCTTCCGGCTGCCGCGCGAGCACCACGCCATTGCGGTCGAGCACGGTGGCGTTGCCTTGGCGCCCGATGTCGAGGTCGCGGATCATCCGTTCGATCGCGACCGTATGCAGGCGCGCCAGCAGCCAGCGTCCATCGCCGAAGGGCCAGGCGAGGCGCAGCCACCATCCGTTTTCGCCATCGGCCTGCAGCGTCCCGACCACCAATCGACCGCTGCGCGCCCTCGCCGCCCATTCCGGCAGCCCCGGGTCGCCCTGCTCGCCCGTGTTCAGCGCCCGCCCCCGCGAATCGACGGCCACGATCGAATGCAGATCGGCGCGCCGCGCGACCACGCCTGCGATGGCGTCGCGCAGCTGGGCCTCGGAACGGTCCGGAGCCGAACCGGTATAAGCCGTGGCATCGGCGGTGATGCCCGCCATCGCCCGCTCCAGGCTGCCGAACTCCTGCCGCAGCAGCCGGTCCACGCCGGTCGACAGCGCCAACGCCTGGCGCTGTGCCGACGCGAGACGGAGTTCCCGGTCCTGGTACAGCAACAGCGCCAGCCCCAGCATCATCAGCAGGCCCAGCACGATGCCCACGGCCAGCACCTTCCTGACCGAGCCGGGCAACCGCTGGCGCAGGCGTGGCGGCATTGAATGGTCCTGCTCCCCGGGGTAGTCCGCACCATGCCAACCACTGCGGTCGCGTGCAAGCGGGCGCAGCGTGTTGTTCCGCATCTGCCGCGACGTCAACACGGCTCCAGGCCGATGCGGACAGGTGTCGATGCGCGTGGCAGAACCCGGATCGGAGCAACTCCGCCGGGCCCGCCGACCGGCAGGCGCAGTCTCGGCATGTGGCCATCATTTGCGCGCATGTTTGCGTGGCGCGCGCCGCCCCGCGGGCAGCGGGTCGCCACCCTGGGTGAATGCGGGCGGCGAGTAGAAGTTGAGGGTCTTGAGCAGGCCGCGACCGGTGTTGCGTATCTCATGGCGCTCGCCGCATTCGATCACCAGCAGGCTGCCTTCGCGCAGCGTCCGCCGCGAGCCGTCGACGATCGCCAGCCCGGTGCCGGCCACCACGTAGATCCACTGCTCGGCGCCGCGATGGAAGTTGTCGGCGCCGCCCTCGCTGTCGCCCGGTGCGATCACCATTTCCGCCGCCTGCACCTTGCCGACCGCGAAGACCGGGCGGAATCCCTTGCCAAGACGCAGAGGTTTCGATTGCATCGCGGCTCCCGGCACCTGCGGCCACCTTGGCGCCACACCCGTCAAGGCACCGCGAACGGACGCCCGCGGCGATCCAGACACCGCGTTCACATGGCGGGGGCCATCTTGCCCTCGCGCCGTATCGACCCGCCCGAGGCCCGGGGTTCCCAGGGGTCGACGCGCACCCCCAGGAGTTCCCATGTCACTGACCATTGCCGTGATCGTCGGCAGCCTGCGCGAGGATTCCTTCAACGCACGGCTGGCCGATGCGCTTGCCACGCTCGCACCCGACGACATCGAGTTCCACCGCCTGCGCATCGACGACCTGCCGCTTTACAACCAGGACGACGACGCATCGCCGCCGGCGCCGGTCACCCGCATGAAGGAAGCGATCCGCGAGGCCGACGGGTTGCTGTTCGTCACGCCCGAGTACAACCGCTCGATCCCCGGCGTACTCAAGAATGCGCTCGACCACGCCTCGCGCCCCTATGGCGACAGTGCGTTCCCGGACAAGCCGGCGGGCATCATCGGCGTGTCCATCGGCGCCATCGGCACCGCGGCCGCGCAGCAGCATCTGCGCACCATCCTGGCCTACCTCGACATGCCCACGCTCGGTCAGCCCGAGGCCTTCCTCAAGGCCGATGACGTGCTGGACGAGAACGGTGGCATCGCCGAAGGCAGCCGCAAGTTCCTGCAGGACTGGATGGACGCCTACCTCGAATGGGTGCAGCGCCACGCCTGAGGCGCGACTCGCCCGCGCCGTCAGCCTCCTGCATCCGGGCGCGCGCGGAACACCACGCTGATGCGCGGCCCGGCCTGGCGCGTCTTGGGGATGCCATGTTCATGCGTGGTCTGCATCGCATGGCTCATCGCCAGCAGGCTGCCCGGCATCAGGTCGATGGCGATGCGATCGGCGTGATCGCGTACGGAACGGATCAGCATGCGCCGCGGCGCGCCCAGCGAGAACACGACCACCGGATGCCCATCGCCCAGCAGGCGCTGTTTGTCGCCGTGCATGGCCACGCTGTCGTGGCCGTCGCGATAGAAGTTCATGCCGATCGAGGTGAATGGTGCCGGCACGTGGTGCTGCACGCGGGCGTGCATCGCGGCCAATGGCAGGTCGGCGGGCAGGTCGGTCAGCGCGTATGACGCAAGCAGCCGGGGCACATCGACCATGCGGTCGTACATCGGTCGGCGCAGGTGGCGCCACCCCGCGCGCGCGACGAGCATCTCGAACCAGCGCTGCGCGGTGGCCGGGTCGATGACGTCTGGCCAGTAACGCGCACCGCCCTGCGCATCGTCCACCAGCTGCAGCATGGACGGTGCGAACAGGTCGTCGGCGAGGGAGGCGGTGCGCAGGGCCTTCATCAGCGGAAATCCCGCGAGCTGGTCTGGACCTGGCCGAGCAATCCGGTCAGATCCTGCAGGTCGCGCGCGATCAGGTGGCGCACGCCGTCCACCTGTTCCCAGCGGCCGCGCACGCCCAGCAGGCGCGCGCCCAGCAAGGCCTTGCGCCGGCGCAGCGCGAGATGCGGCCAGACCACCACGTTGACCATGCCGTGCTCGTCCTCGAGGGTGACGAAGATCGTGCCCTTGGCGGTCGCGGGACGCTGGCGCTGGGTGACGATGCCGGCGGCGAACGCGCCGCGGCCATGCGGCAGTGCCAGCAGCTCGCGCGAGTCGAGTACGCGCTGCGCGCGCAGGCGCTCGCGGATCAGCGAGACCGGATGCGCGCCGAGGGTCAGCCCGGTGCTGCGATAGTCGGACGCCACCTCTTCGCCTGCGGAAGGCGCCGGCAGCAGGATCTCGTCCTCGTCCGGGCTGCCGGGCAGCAGCGGGCGCCGCCGCTCGATCCCGGCCACCGCCCAGCGCGCGGCGTTGCGATGCCCGCCCAGCGAGGCCAGTGCGCCGGCTTCGGCCAGCGCACTGCGCGCCTTCTCGTCCAGGCCGGCACGCAGGCACAGGTCGCGCACATCGGAGAACGGCCGCTGCACGCGCGCGGCGACGATGGCATCGGCCATCGCCTGCGACAGACCCTTGACCTGGCGCAGGCCCAGGCGGATCGCCGCCTGCCCGCTGTCGTCGCCGCGATACGCGTGCCCGCCTTCAAGCGTGCAGTCCCGGTCGCTGCAGGCCACGTCGACCGGCCGCACCTCGACGCTGGCGCGGTCGCTGCGGCTGCGGCGCGCATCCTGCACGATCTCGCTGGGCGAGTAGAAGCCCATCGGCTGCGCATTGAGCAGCGCGCAGGCGAACGCCGCCGGCTCGTGGCGCTTGAGCCAGCAGCTGATGTAGACCAGCTTGGCGAACGAGGCGGCATGGCTCTGCGGAAAACCGTAGGAGCCGAAACCCTTGATCTGCTCGAAGATCTGGTCGATGAATTCGGGCGCATAGCCCTTGGCTGCCATCAGCTCGCGGATGCGCACGCGATGCGGCTCCATGTCGCCGCCGCGGCGCCAGGCAGCCATCGAGCGGCGCAGGTTGTCGGCCTCGCTCGCCGAGTAGCCAGCGTGGATCACCAGTTCCATCACCTGTTCCTGGAACAGGGGAATGCCGAGGGTCGGGCCCAGGATCGCCTCGACGCCTGCGGAGGGATAGGTCACCTGTTCCTTGCCCTGCCGGCGCCGCAGGTAGGGATGCACCATGTCGCCCTGGATCGGGCCAGGGCGCACGATCGCCACCTCCACCACCAGGTCGTAATACTTCGCAGGCTTGAGCCGCGGCAGCATGCTCATCTGCGCGCGCGATTCGATCTGGAACACGCCGACGGTGTCGGCGGCCTGGATCATCTCGAAGGTCGGCTCGTCGTGGGGCAGTGCCGAGATGTCCATCCTGTAGCCCCGATGGCGCTCCACCAGTTCCACCGCCTTGCGGATGCAGGTCAGCATGCCCAGCGCCAGACAATCGACCTTGAGCAGCTTCATCGTCTCCAGATCGTCCTTGTCCCACTGGATGATGGTGCGTTCGGGCATCGAGGCGTTCTCGACCGGCACCACGGTCGACAGCGGTGCATCGCTGATCACGAAGCCGCCGACATGCTGGGAGAGGTGGCGCGGGTGGTCGCGCAGCTGCATCGTGATCGCCAGCACGCGCTGGATCAGCGGGTTGTCCGGATCGAAGCCGGCCTCGCGCAGGCGCTGCTCCATCGGCGACTCGCCATTGCCCCAGCCGAAGCAGTCGGCCAGCAGCGCGACCTGGTCGGGCGGCAGGCCGAAGGCCTTGGCCACGTCGCGCACCGCGCTCTTGCCGCGATAGCGGATCACGGTGGCCGCGAGCGCAGCGCGATGGCGGCCGTACTTGGCATAGACGTACTGCAGCACCTCCTCGCGCCGCTCGTGCTCGAAATCGACGTCGATGTCGGGCGGCTCATCGCGCTCCTCCGACAGGAAACGCGCCATCAGCAGCCGGCTTTCGGCCGGGTTCACCACGGTGATTCCGAGTGCGAAGCACACGGCCGAATTGGCCGAGGAGCCGCGGCCCTGGCACAGGATCTTTCGCGACTTCGCGAAGCGGACGATGTCCTCGACGGTGAGGAAGAAGGCTTCGTACCTGAGCCTGGCGATCAGGGCGAGTTCGTCGTCGATCTGGGCGATCACCTCCGCCGGCGCACCCCCGGGCCAGCGTTCATCGAGTCCACGACAGGTGAGCGCGCGCAGCCAGGTCGTCGGCGTATGCCCTTCCGGCACCAGTTCCACCGGGTAGGCGTAACGATGATCCTTGATCAGGTCGAAGGTGCAGCGCCGCGCGAGCTGCACCGCCTTGTCCATCAGCGCCGCGCCATGGATGTTGCCCAGTGCGCGACGCGTGCGCAGGTGGCGCTCGCCATTGCGGAACAGCTGCGCGCCGCAATCGGCCAGCGTGCTGTTGTGGCGGATCGCGGTCATGGTGTCCTGCAGCGCGCGGCGCCGGCGCAGGTCCATGTGCACATCGCCCGCGGCCAAGGGCTGCAGATCGAGCCGGGCAGCAACCTCCAGCAACCGCGACAGGCGCGCCGCATCGTCCTGCTCGCGATGCAGCTCCACCGCGAGGAAGGCCCGCTCGCCGAACACGGCGCGCAGCCAGCGACCCTGCTCCAGGTCGGCCGCCTGTGCGGGGATCCACAGCGCGAACAGCCCGCAGACGGCGGGATCCACATCGCCGATGCACTGCGCCACGTCCTCGCGGCCGAGCCGGTATCCCTTGCCGGTGACGGCGCGGCGCGCGGTGGTGATCAGCTCGCACAGGCGGGTGTAGCCGGCAGGCGTTTCCACCAGCAGCACGCATTTGAGGCCGCAGTCCAGGGTGAACTCGCTGCCGACGATGAGCTTGATTCCGGTTTCGCGCGACGCCTCCAGCCCGCGCACGATGCCGGCCAGCGAGCATTCGTCGGTGATCGCCAGGGCCTCGTAGCCGCAGTGCACCGCACGCGCGAACAGTTCTTCGGCGCTGGCTGCACCGCGCAGGAAGGAGAAGTCCGACAGGCAGTGCAGTTCGGCATAGGCCGGCAGCCCGTCCTCGACCGGCGCATCGTCGTTGGCGGCCTTGGACAGCCCGCGCAGGCGCTGCGCGGTTTCCCAGGCGCGCGGCGGCCGCCCGCCGGGGGTGTCGCGATCGACGCCGTCGTCGTCGTTCATCGAGTGAGCCGCCCGTCCAGCTGGCCACGCGGAACCGGCCCCCTGTCATTAGGACAGAAGGGAGAAATCTGTTCCTGCAGCATCCGAGGGGAGATTGCTCCCCCCGGTCGAAATGACAGGACAGGTGGCGGGCGCAGACGCGTCACGAGAACCACCCCTGCAGCATCCAGCCGCCCTGCTCGCCCGGTGGCGCAAAGGCCCAGGCGCGCTGCCCCTGCGAGGTTTCGATGACGTAGTAGTCTCGACGCGCATCCTCGCCGTCCCACCAGCCGCTTTCCAGCCGTTCGGGGCCCGACACGATGCGCGGGCGCGGGTCGCGCAGCGGCACCGGCCGCGGCAGCAGCCAGCACGGACGCGGCGGGCGCTCGGGCGCGGTGTCGATGTGTCCGGCATCGTCTTCCACCCTGCGCCAGGCACGCTCCGGGCGCGGATCTCCGGACGGGGCCACGGCATACACCGCTTCGTCGCCCAGCCGCGCGCGCAGGCGCTCGCGCAGCTGCGGCCAGGGCAGCTGCTGCTGGCTGCGCGTGTCGAACAGGTCGCGCGAAGCCGGCGCGAACGCGGGCAGTTCGCGCGCGATCAGGCGCAGCGCCACTACCGGCCTGTCGATCTGCACGCGCTCCAGCCGGCTGCGGGTGACTTCGAACAGCATCGCCGCCTGGCGCTCGGCCGAAAGCAGGCCGACCTCGACATCGGTGTGTGCACCCTCGTGTTCGAGCCGCAGCACGAAGCGCTGCACGCCACCGTCGCGCATCGACAGGCAGGTGCACAGGTCGCCGACCATGCGCCGCAGCGGGAACAACAGGGCCATGTGGCTCTCGACCTCGTAGCCCAGCTCGATGCGCGCATCGAAATGGTCGGGCGGCGCATAGCACGCGAGCGGGTCGTCGGCCTCGCCGTAGAGGCGATCGAGGTGTTCAAGCAGCGGCAGGCCGAAGCGGCGTCGCAGCGCATCGCGTGGCAGCGCACGCAAGGCATGCAGGTCGCGCACGCCCATGCGCTGCAGGCGCTCGCCGCCGTCGTCGGGCAGGCGCGCGCGCCGCACCGGCACGCGGTCGAGCAGTTCGTGCATGGCCGCGGGATTGGACAGCGCCAGGCCATCGCGCAGTCCCGCCAGCACGTGGGCGGCGCGCGGCGTCGGCGCCAGCGCGATGCGATGCGCGAATCCCAGCGCCGCCAGTTCCTCGCGCAGGCGCTGTTCGATCCGCGGCCATGGCCCGAGCAGGCGGAAGCTGCCGCGCACCTCCAGCACGATGCAGCCCGGCCACTGCGCGCTGACCAGCGAGCTATGGCGATAGGCCCAGCTGGCGAGGAAGCGCTGCCAGCGGGCCTCGTCCTGCGGCTCGTGCTCGATCATGGCGAAGTCGCGCAGCAGCGCATGAGCCGCCGTCAGCCGCATGCCGGGACGCAAGCCGGCCTCGACCGCAGCAGCGTTCACCGCATACAGGCTGCGCAGCTGCGCGGGCCCCGTCACCAGCGCCAGCGGCGCCTGCGGATCAGGCAAACGCCGGAGGACGCCATCCAGCGCCAGTTGCGGCAGCAGTACGCAGGCCCAGAGCATCGGCGTCAGTCACGCGCAAGCGGCGCAGGGGCGAACTGCAGTTCGTGCTGCGGGTGGGTGGAGGCGCGGCGCGTGGCGGCTGCCAACGTCCTTGTGGGGGCAGCGCGGAAACCCTCCGTGGCGAGGAGCGCATTGCCCATCGGCTCCTGCCGCCCTTCCGGTTCCTGCCCGGGCGCATGGGCGGACGCAGTGACGGGAAGCGGAGCAACGGTTCCAGGAAGTACGAGCGGGCGGAGAGGCGCCACATTGCCCGCCTCCTTCGAGACCATCCGGACGACATCGGGCGCCGCCTCTTCCTTCTCCCGCTCGCGGGGGAAAATGCCGAAGGCGGATGGGCGCGCGCCGGAGGCGCGGGGGCTGGCATCGCGATGGGCTGGCCCCCACCCCAACCCTCCCCCGCTTGCGGGGGAGGGAGTATCGAGCGCGCGGCGCGCCGATATTTCGCTGGCCAGGTGCGATGGATCCTTGCCGATCCCGGCCACGAACGGCTGCGCCGACACCGGGCCGCCGCGGCATTTCCGCACCTGCCAGGCGATGCCACCCTCGGTGCGCACCGCTTCCAGCCGCAGCGCCGCAGGCGAAGGGTTCGCCGCATGCCGGCGATCGCGCAGGGCGAAGCCCAGGCACTGGCCACTGTCGGCGGCCACCTGCAGGCGCCGCAGCGCGCGTGCATCGGCCTGCTGCGGCCAACCCAGCACCGCGGCGCAGGTGCCGCTGCGCAGGCATTGTTCGAAGGCCCACAGCGCATCGCGCGCGTCGGCCTCGACGATCCGCAGCTGCGACAGGTCCATCCCGGCCGCCTGCCACGCAGGCGCATAGGGCAGGTAGGGCGGCGCGATCACCACCACCCGCTCGCCCTGCTGCGTACAACGCGCCAGCGTCGGCAGCAGCAGCGACAGCTCGCCCACGCCATCGGCCGGCAGCAGCAGCTCGGTCAGCGCGCGCCGCGGCCAGCCGCCCTGCGGCAGCAGCGCGTCGAGCGCGGCATGGCCGGTGGGTTCACCGTCCGCCGCGATCGCGGCGCTGCGGCCGGCATGCCACAGCGTGCGCGCGGCCAGCAGGGTTTCGATTGCGACCACGGCCGACATCGCTAGCTCCTGCGCACCAGGCCGCAGTACACGCCTTCGATGGCGAAGTCCTGGCCGGCGCGCACCTCGATCGGCTGGTGCTCGGGATTGCGCGGCAGCAGGCGGATGCGTGCCCGGCCCCGTTCCAGCCGCTTGATCGTGACCTCGCCATCGATGCGCGCCACCACCACCTGGCCGTTGCGCGCTTCGCTGGCACGCTTCACCGCGACCAGGTCGCCATCGAAGATGCCGTCGTCGCGCATCGAATCGCCCTTCACCCTGAGCAGGTAGTCGGGTTTGTCGGCAAACAGGGCACGATCGAGCAGCAGCAGCTCGTCGCTGCCGATGTCGGCACCGATCGGCGTGCCCGCCGCCACCTGGCCCAGCACCGGCAGGGGCAGCTGGTCCGGCCGCCCGGGCAACCGCAGGCCGCGCTTGCGACCGGCTTCCTGCTCCAGCAGGCCGTCGGCGACCAGCGCCTGCACGTGCTTCTGGGCGGCGTTGCGCGAGGCGAAACCGAAGGCGTGGGCGATCTCGGCCAGGCTCGGGGCCCGGCCCGCGGCCAGTTCCTGGCGCAGGAAGGCCAGCACGGCGGCGCGTTGCGGTGGCAGGGAGGGGGTCGGACTCATGGTGTACATTTGTACACCTCCGCGGCGCATCGCGCGAGACTGGACAAAGTGGCGCTTTCACTTGCCGGCCAAGCCACATGGCCGCAATATAACGTTCGTTATAACAAGCGAAGACCTGCCATGAAGCTCAGGATCACCGCCATCGGCAACTCTGCGGGCGTCATCCTCCCCAAGGAACTGCTCGCCCGCCTGCGCCTGGCCAAGGGCGACGAGCTGTATGCGCTCGAAACCCCGGACGGTATCCGCCTGACGGCTTTCGATCCGGAACTGGCGATGCAGATGGAAGTGGCCGAACAGGTAATGCGCGAAGACCGGCAGGTCCTGCACAAGCTCGCGCAGTGAGGCGAAAGATGATCGTCTGGATCAGCAAAGCACTGGCCTTGGCCATCCACGACCGCCAGCTGGCCGAGCATGGCGGCGCGGCAGGCGTGCGCGACGAAGCGCTGCTCGATTCCGCCCTCACCCGTCCACAGCAGTTGTTCGCCTATGGCGATCCACAGCCGGACCTCGCCGCACTGGGTGCCAGCCTCGCTTTCGGCCTGGCCCGCAACCATCCCTTTGTCGATGGCAACAAGCGCACCGCGCATGTCGCATACCGCGTCTTCCTTGCGTTGAACGGAGCCACACTCGACGCAACCGACGAAGACAAATATGTGGCGATGCTCGGTCTCGCCGAAGGCTCCCTCGACGAGGACGGGTTCGCTGCCTGGTTGGGTCCGCGCATCGCCATCAAGCCAGGTGGGCGCGTGCAGGAAACCGCCGACAGCGGCGCCTGAGATCACCGCCGCTTCGATGTCTTCAACTCCCCCCCTCCGACTGCAGAGACCTGCTGTCGAGCAAGGATTCCTTCTGCGGCCGAAATGACAGGCTCGAGGCAGCGAAGCTGCCTGCAACCTCCTCCACCCTGTCATCCCGAGCTCAGGAAAAGATCTGCCGTCCCCCCGCCGCATCCCACTCCTCCGCAGACAGCCCCGGCCCCGGCCACTGCCGATAGCGCTGCACGATCTGGAGCATGCGCTGCTGGACGTCAGGATGCTCGCGGCCGATGGCCCGGACCAGTCCCAACCGGTCAGGCATCACCGCCAGTTGCGCCGGAACCAGCTGCCGCGCACTGCGATGCGTGTGCGCAGGCCGCCTACCGCCGCGCCATCGCCAGCACCCGGGGATTGCGCAGCACCAGCGCCGACACCAGCGACACCAGCACGCCCACCGGGAAGATCTCGACGAAGGTCATCGGCATGCGCAGCAGCGGGTTGCGGTACATGGCCTCGAACTCGCGCGCCTGCCGCACCGCCGCCGCGAGCGCCTCGCCGGACAGTCCCTTCGCTTCGGCCCGGGCGATCATCTGCTGCGCGAAGACCACGGCCATGTCGCCCTCCACCAGCACCATCGACAGCTCCCATGCCAGCACGTAGACCACGCTGGCCACCAGGCTGATGCCCAGGCCCAGGCCGAATGCAGGCAAGAACCGGATCACGCCGCCGCCGGCATGTTCGCGGTGGTGGCGGATGCCGACGAAGACCGCCGACAGCGCCAGCAGCATCGAGGCGAAGCCCGCGGCCATGCCCCAGTCCGGCGGCGGCTGGCCGCCGTAGGCCAGGCTGACGCCGAGCAGCGCGACGCCGACGATCACGCCGGCGATCAGTCCGTACTTGAGGATGGTGGGCAGCATGTGGATTCCGGTCAGGTGGATGGAGGCCGCATTGCGCGCCCCGCGCAGCCCCGCTGGCAATCGCCCGGAAGGGTGATCCGGGCCTATTCACCCCTTCGGGCCGGGCTCAGGGAACCAGGCCGAGCTCCCGCGCCCGGCGCAGCGCCTCGGTCCGGCGCCGCGCGCCAAGCTTGGCCAGCAGGCGCGCGACATGGGTCTTCACCGTGTTCGGGGACACGTGCAGGCGCCGGGCGATCTCCTTGTTGGAGCAGCCCGCCGCGATCTCGTGCAGCACCGCCAGTTCCCGGGCGCTGATGCCCAGCGTCGCCTGGGCCTGCGGATTACCCGCCTCCTGCGCAGGCGTCTCGCGTCGCGCCAGCAGGCGCATGCCCAGCCACAGGCCCAGCGCCAGGAACCCGGCCGCCAGCAGCCCATCCCAGACCAGGGCCGCATGGCTGCGGACCAGGCGCTGGTAGTCGAGCCACTGCAGGCCGAGCGTGCCCAGGCCCAGCAGGGCGCCGTACCCCAGCACGGGCTTCCAGGGGATGCGGGATCGGGATCGCGGCATGCCGCGATCCTACCGCTGACTGCACGGTTGCAACGGCCGTGCGTGGCGCGAGGCCAAGTTGTGGATCCCCTTTCCCGCTCAGTTGCTTCCGCGGCGCGCGTCGATCCGGTGCATGAATACGCCCGCCACCGCCACGCCCACCGCCACCACGCTGATGATCAGCGTCGCCAGCGCGTTGATCTCCGGCGTCACGCCCAGCTTGACCTTGGAATAGATCAACATCGGCAGCGTGCTCGCGCCCGGGCCGGAGGTGAAGCTGGCAATCACCAGGTCGTCCAGCGACAGGGTGAAGGCCAGCAGCCAGCCGGCCAGCAGCGCCGGTGCGATCAGCGGCAGGGTGATCAGGAAGAACACCCGCCACGGGCGCGCGCCCAGGTCCATCGCAGCTTCTTCCAGGCTGCGGTCGAGCGAGGTCAGGCGCGAGCGCACCACCACGGTCACATAGCAGGTGGTGAGCGTGATGTGGGCCAGCATGATCGTGGTCATGCCGCGCTGCGGCCAGCCGGTCATCTGCTGCAGGGCCACGAACAGCAGCAGCGACGACAGGCCCAGCATGACATCGGGCATCACCATCGGCGCGGAGTTCATCAGGCTCAGCAGCCCGCGTCCCGGGAAGCGGCCGAAGCGCGACAGCGCCATGCCGCTGGCCGTGCCCAGGAACACCGCGGCGGTCGCGGCGGTGGCCGAAATCACCAGGCTGCGTCCCAGCGCATCGAGGATCTGCTGGTTGTCCAGCAGCGCGCCATACCAGCGCAGCGAAAACCCGCCCCACACCGTCGCCAGGCGCGAGGCGCTGAACGAGTACACGATCACCGAGATGATCGGGATGTACAGGAAGGCATAGCCGCCGACGATCACCGCCCACAGCCACCACGGCCGGCCCTTCATGCGTCGACCTCGCGCTGTTCGCGCCGGTTCTCGAGGTACTCGAACACCAGGGTCGGGATCACGATCAGCAGCAGCATCGCCACCGCTACCGCCGACGCCAGCGGCCAGTCGCGGTTGGTGAAGAACTCGGTCCACAGCACGCGTCCGATGGTCAGCGCGTCCGGCCCGCCGAGCAGGTCGGGAATCACGAACTCGCCCACGGCCGGGATGAACACCAGCAGGCAGCCGGCGATGATGCCCGGCATCGACAGCGGCAGGGTGATGCGCAGGAAGGACTGCGCCGGCTTCGCGCCGAGATCGGCCGCCGCATCGAGCAGGGTGAAGTCCAGCCGCATCAGCGTCGCCGCCAGCGGCAGCACCATGAACGGCAGGTAGTTGTAGACGATGCCGATGTAGACCGCGAGGTTGGTGTGCAGCACCGCCTCGCCCGGCTCCAGCACGCCGATGGCCGCGAGCGCGGCCGACAGCCAGCCATTGGTCTTGAAAATCCCGATCATCGCGTAGGTGCGCAGCAGCGAGCTGGTCCAGAACGGCAGGATCACCAGCATCATCAGCACCAGCCGCGTCACCGGCTTCGCCCGTGCGATGCCATAGGCCATCGGATAACCGATCAGCAGGCAGAACAGGGTCGACACGCCGGCAAACAGCAGCGATCGCAGATAGGCCGCCACGTACAGCGGATCCTGCAGCAGCAGCGCGTAGCTCGACATGTGCACGCGCAGCGACAGCGCGCCGTCGCCGGCCTGCTCGAGCAGCGCGGTATACGGCGGCACCTGCCCGAACACCGCCTCGGCAAAGCTGATCCGCGCCACGATCAGGAACGGCACCGCGAAGAACAGCCCCAGCCACAGCATCGGGATCAGCTTGACCAGCAGGCGTCCGCGCCGCGTGCGGAACTCGTCGCGCACCACCCGGAAGAAGCCGAACAGGTTGCGGACGACATCCGCCCAGAAGCTCCACGTGCCTTCGTCGCGCCGCGCGTTCACGAGGCCAGCACCACCGCGCCGGTGGCCGGCCAGCTCAGCCACAGCGTGTCGTCCCAGTCGTAGTGCGGCTCGGAGCTGCGCTCGACGTGGGTTTCCTGCACGCGGATGGTCGCACCGGCCTCGGTCTGCACGTGGTAGATCGACACGTCGCCGAGATAGGCGATGTCGCGCACCTTGCCCACCGCGACGTTGTCGGCATCGGGGCGCTGCTCGTGCACGTCGATCTTCTCCGGCCGCACCGCCACGCTCACCGCGGTGCCTTCGGGGATGTAGTCGGTGTGCCGCGCCAGCACCGGTTCGGCCAGCGTGTCGCATTGCACCCGCACCAGGCCCGCGTCGAGGTCGTGCGAGAGCACCCGCCCCTCGAACAGGTTGATGCCGCCGATGAACTCGGCCACGAAACGCGTCGCCGGGAACTCGTACAGCGCCGCCGGCGTGGACACCTGCACGATGCGCCCCGCATCCATCACCGCGATGCGCGAGGACATCGTCATCGCCTCTTCCTGGTCGTGGGTGACCATGATGAAGGTGGTGCCGACCTTTTCCTGGATGTTGACCAGCTGGAACTGGGTGCGCTCGCGCAGGCGCTTGTCGAGCGCGCCCAGCGGCTCGTCGAGCAGCAGCAGCTTGGGCTGGCGCGCCAGCGCGCGGGCCAGCGCGGCGCGCTGGCGCTGGCCGCCGGAGAGCTGGTCGGGCTTGCGGTTGCCCAGCTGCGGCATCTGCACCAGCTCCAGCATGGCCTGCACGCGGTCGCGGATCTCAGACGCCGGCAGCCGGTCCTGCTTCAGGCCGAAGGCGATGTTCTGCGCAACGGTCATGTGCGGGAACAGCGCATAGCTCTGGAACATCATGTTCACCGGCCGCTGGTAGGGCGGCAGCGCGGTCACGTCGACGCCATCGATCAGCACGCGCCCCTTGTCCGGCGCCTCGAACCCGGCCATCACCCGCAGCAGGGTGCTCTTGCCCGAACCCGAACCGCCCAGCAGGGCGAAGAATTCGCCGCGGTAGATGTCCAGCGAGATGTCGTCGCAGGCGTAGAACTTGCCGAAGGTCTTGGTGACGCCTTCGATGCGCACGAACGGCTGCGCGGCGGCGTCGCGCCAGGGTTCGACCGGCGGCGTGGCACGTGCGGGTGCTGCCATGGATGGAATCTCCGGGCTGGCCCTGGCCGCTGCGCTGCGCACATCGGGCAAGGCCGGTGGAAAGAGTGCGCGTCGCAGGACACCACGTCGGCGAATGCGCGCATGGTACGGCCTCGGACTGCGGCTGTGCACCGCGCGCCGGTGGCTGTCCCAGTCCGGTGCCGGTCACATGGAGAAGATCCGGCCCGGGGCAGCCGTCATCGGCCGCAGGGAGAAATCCGGCTTGTCCCAGGCAGCGAGCGGCCAATCACGCTGTGGCGTCCGGCCGTGCCCCGCCCGCTGGCCTAGCGCCCGCTCTTGATCCCGGTCCATGCCCGCACGCGCTGGCGCTGCACGTCCTCCGGCAGCGACACCGGATCGACCAGCTTCGCGCGCACGTTTTCGGGCGGATACACGCCCGGATCGGCGGCGATGTCCGGGTCGACCAGCGCCGTCGCGTCCTTGTTGGCGTTGGCATAGGCCACGTGGTCGGTGACCTTGGCGATCACCTCGGGCTGCAGCAGGTAATCGATGAAGGCGTGCGCGTTGTCCGCGTGCGGCGCGTCCTTCGGAATCGCGATGACGTCCATCCAGCGGATCGCGCCCTCCTTCGGAATCACGTAGCGGATGTCCGGCGCGTCCTTGCCGGTGGCTTCGGCCGCCTCGGCGGCGACATCGCGCGCCTGGCCGATGTCGCCGGAATAACCCATCACCAGGCAGGCATCGCCATTGGCCAGCGCATCCTTGTAGGCGGCGTTGTTGAAGGTGCGCACGTGCGGGCGGATGGCCGCGTAGGCCTGCTTCACCAGCTCGATGTCCTCGATGGTGCCGGCGTTGGGATCCTTGCCCAGCCAGATCAGGGCGGCGCCGAACGCCTCCTGGTCGTCGTCGAGCACGTGGATGCCGCAGGACGCGAGCCTGGAGGCGTTGGTCGGGTCGAACAGCAGCGCCCACGAATCCAGCGGCGCCTCCGGCCCCAGCGCGGCCTGCACCTTGTCCACGTTGACGCCCAGGCCGGTGGTGCCCCACATGTACGGCACCACGTGCGCATTGCCCGCGTCGATATCGGTCAGGCCGGCCAGCACGTCGGTGTCCAGGTGCGACCAGTGCGGCAGCTTGGCCTTGTCCAGCGGCGCGAACAGGCCTGCCCGGATCTGGCGCTGCGCGAACGGGCGCGCGGAGGGAAACACCACGTCGTAGCCCGAGCTGCCGGTGGTCAGCTTGGTCTCGAGCGTCTCGTTTTCCGAGTACACGTCGTAGTTGACCTTGATCCCGGTCGCGGCCTCGAAGCCGGCGATGGTGTCCTCGGCCACGTAGTCCGACCAGTTGTAGACGTTGAGTTCCTTCGCGCCGCCGCCGGCCGCCCCGTCGCCGGAACCGCCGCCGCAGGCGGCAAGCGTGAGGGCCAGGGCGAGCGGTGCAAGGCGGGGAAGGATCGTGCGCATATGGGGGAGTTCCTGTGCTGGTACGGAAACGGCAGAACGCGGCCCGCCGGTAATGGACGGCATGTTAAGCCCTGCACCAGCCCGCCGCATGCGGAGGCGCGCGGGTCGCGTGTATCGTATGCGCCCCTCACGCCGCCCGGCCCCGCACATGCGCCCCATCCAGACCAGCCTCCTGCTCGCCCTCGCCGCCCTGCCGGGTGTCGCCCTTGCCCAGGAGGCGGACGGCGGCGCCTGGTCGGTGGAAGGCGAACTCGCCGTGACCAGCGACTACGTCTGGCGCGGCGTGACCCAGACCGACGGCAAGCCCGCCTGGATGGGCGAAGTCGCCGTTTCGCACGACAGCGGCTTCTACGCCGGCGCCTGGGTGGGCCGCGCGGATACCGGCGATTCGGAATCGGGCGTCGACCACGAGATCGACGGCTACCTGGGCTGGGCCGGCGACCTGTCCGACAGCGTCGCGATCGATCTGTCGGTCATGCGCGCCAAGTATCCCGGCACCAACGCCGGCTACGAGATGGACTACACCGAGTTCGCCGCCGCGCTGTCGCTGGGCGAGTACTACACCCTCGGCGTGGCGTATTCGCCGGATATCTTCCAGCTCGGCGAACAGGGCACCTACTACAGCGCCGCGGCCGAGTATCCGCTGGGCGACAGCGGCTTCGGGCTCATGCTCTCGACCGGATGGTATGACCTGGACGACGCCGCCGGCGACAGCTATGGCGACTACCTGATCGGTGTCACCCGCACGTTCGGCCCGATCGATGCCCAGCTGCATTACACCAATACCTTCAGCTACGGCGAGGCGCTCGCGGAAAATCTCGACGACGCCGACAAGGCCGACGGCCGCGTGGCGCTGCGCCTGGGCTGGAGTTTCTGACCGGGGCTGTACGCAGGAACGGCGTGCGATCGCGTCCGCTGGCAGCACGACCGCGCGCTTCGACCGCCTGCGGCTGACATTGCCCTCATGGCTCCGCGGCGCCTCCATGCGCCGCGCTCACGCCTGGCTGTGCAGGATCCACGGAATGACCCGATCCTGGAGCGCAGCGCATGGCCGATTCCCGCACCCCGACCGCCACCCCACCCGGACACCCGCCCGAGCGCGACGCGCGGCCAACGAAGGACACGCCGCCCGGTCACGTGGGCAGGCGCGCCGAAGGCCCTGACCCGGATGCGGACGCGCCGCGCGGCAATGCCGGCGAATACCACCAGCAGGCTGCCGAGGGACACCCGCGACTCACCACCAACCAGGGCGTGGTGATCGCCGACAACCAGAATTCGCTGCGCCAGGGGCCACGCGGCCCCAACCTGCTGGAGGATTTCATCCTCCGCGAAAAACTCACCCATTTCGACCACGAGCGCATCCCCGAGCGCATCGTGCATGCACGCGGTGCGGCCGCGCATGGATTCTTCGAACTCACCCATTCGCTGGCGCAGTACACGCGCGCGAAGCTGTTCACCGAAGTCGGCAAGCGCACGCCCGTGTTCACCCGCTTCTCCACCGTCGCCGGCAGCAAGGGTTCGGTGGACACGCCGCGCGACGCGCGCGGCTTCGCGGTGAAGTTCTATACCGACGAGGGCAACTACGACCTGGTCGGCAACAACATCCCGGTGTTCTTCATCCAGGACGCGATGAAGTTTCCCGACCTGGTGCACGCGGTGAAGCCCGAGCCCGACCGCGGCTTCCCGCAGGCCACCGCCGCGCACGACACGTTCTGGGACTTCATCTCGCTCACGCCCGAATCGATGCACATGATCATGTGGGCGATGAGCGACCGCACCATCCCGCGCTCGCTGCGGATGATGGAAGGCTTCGGCGTGCACAGCTTCCGCCTGCTCACCGAGGACGGCACCAGCACCTTCGTCAAGTTCCACTGGCGGCCGAAGCTCGGCGTCCAGTCGACGGTATGGGACGAAGCGGCCAAGCTGCAGGGCGCCGACAACGACTACCACCGGCGCGACCTGTTCGAAGCCATCCAGGCCGGCGACTATCCGGAGTGGGAACTGGCCGTGCAGCTGTTCACCGAGGAGGAAGCCGATGCCTTCGACTTCGACCACCTCGACCCCACCAAGATCGTCCCCGAGTCGCGGGTGCCGCTGCAGGTCATCGGCCGCATGGTCCTGGACCGCTGGCCCGACAACTTCTTCGCAGAGACCGAACAGGTCGCGTTCTGCCCGGCCAATCTGGTCCCCGGCATCGATTTTTCCAACGACCCGCTGCTGCACGGGCGCCTGTTCTCCTACCTCGACACCCAGCTGATCCGCCTGGGCGGGCCGAACTTCCACCAGCTCCCGATCAACCAGCCGCGCTGCCCCTTCGCCAACCACCAGCGCGACGGGCACATGCAGATGCAGATCCCGAAGGGCCGCGTGAACTACGAGCCCAGTTCGCTGCAGCAGGACAGCCCGCGCGCCGATGCGCGCAGCGGCTTCCGCAGCCATGCCTCGCGCGCCGACGATGGCGTGAAGGGCCGCCTGCGGCCGGAGAGCTTCGCCGACCACTACAGCCAGGCGCGGATGTTCTTCCGCAGCCTGGAAGCGCCCGAACAGGCGCACCTCGCTTCCGCCCTGGTATTCGAGCTGTCCAAGGTGGAAACGCCCAAGGTGCGCGAACGCATGGTCGGGCAGCTGTGCAATATCGATGCAACGCTCGCGCAGCGCGTGGCCGACGGGCTGGGGCTGGACGCGCTGCCGGATGCGCCCGCGCCCGCCGTGCCGGTGCAAGACATGCCGCCGGCACCCGAGGTGCGGATCATCGGCAGGATGCGCGAGACGCTGGCGGGCCGCAGCATCGGCATCCTGTTCGACGAAGGCAGCGACGCGGCCGCGCTCGACGCCCTGGTCGAGGCGTGCCAGGCCGAGGGCGCGACGGTGAAGCTGGTGGCGCCGAAGCTGGGCGGCGCCACGCTGTCGGATGGCCGCAGGCAGCCTGCCGACGCCCAGCTTGCCGGCGCACCCTCGGTGGTGTTCGACGCGGTGGCGATACTTCTGACCGAAGCAGCGGGAACCAAACTCGCCGCGGAATCTGCGGCGGTGGATTTCGTCGCCTTTGCCTGGGCGCATTTGAAGGCGATCGCCTTCGACACCGGCGCCTCGGCGCTGCTGGAGGCGGGCAAGGTCGGACGCGATGCGGGCGTGGTCGATGCGACCGATGCGCAGGGCTTCGTCGCGCAGGCGAAGCGCAGGCAGTGGGCGCGCGAACCGACACTGCGGACGCTGGCGTGACCTGAGGATGCGAGGGGCGGGCTCCCGGGCTGGCGTCCGGGAAGCCGCCACGCCCTCGCAGCGACACGGTACGCGCGTGGCGGTCGTCGCGTCGGCGCCGCCGGTCTGGCTAGCGCATGCCGGCGAGCAGGACTGGCACGCCGGGCGAGATCTCGCGGGCAAGGAATCCCGCGGCACCGCGACCGTCCAGTCGCGCCGCGGCACGCGCATGCAGCCACACGCCCCAGCACGCCGCCTGTGCGGGCGTTGCACCGCGCGCACACAGTCCGCCGATCAGGCCTGCCAGCACGTCACCCGAACCCGAGGTGCCCAGTCCCGCCGGGCCATCGCGATGCAGCCACAGGCCGCCGTCGGGCGCCGCGATCCAGGTCTGCGCATCCTTCAGCACCACCACCACGTCCCAGTCGCGGGCGAACCGGCTGGCCACCGCGGGCGCATGCGCGGCCACACGCTCGACATCGCAGCCCAGCAGCGAGGCCATTTCGCCGTGATGTGGCGTGACAACGACGCCGGGACGCCGGCGCAGGCGGTGCCAGCCGCGCAGCACCGACAGGTCGATCGCGCCTGCGTCGAGCACCACGCCACCCTGCAGCCGGGGCAGCAGGCGCGCGGCCATCTTCCGCATCGCAATGCCCGGCTCGAAGCCTGGCCCCAGCACCAGGGCATCGGCACCTGCCACCGCCGCGGGCAAGTGTCGGCCCACGCCGGTCACGGCACCGGCGGCCTCGGGCAGGCCCAGTACGCGCGCCTCGGGCACGGCGGTTGCCAACGCCGGGGCGGAGCTGGCCGCCACCGCCAGCTGCAGCTTGCCGGCGCCGGCCCGAAGCGCCGCTTCACCGGCCAGGCGTACCGCGCCGACCAGATCGCGCTGCCCGCCCACCACCAGCACGCGCCCGCGCTGCTCCTTGCCGCCGCCCTCGGCCTGCTCCGGCAGCGGCCATGCGCGCAGGCGCGCCGCGGTCAGCGGCGTTGGCCGCGGCAACTGCGGAGGTGGGCTTGCGGGCGCGCGCTTCACCGCGGCCCGGCGGGTACGTCGGCCGCTTCGGTCACCGGCGCGCCGGCCTCGCGCAGCGGCAGCTCCATGTTCGCCACCTCCAGGCGGAAGCGCGCATCGGGTGCGGCGCGATCGATGGCATAGGTGGTGACCGAGCAGTTGGGCACATCGGCGGCGCGGTCGACGCCGAGGATCTCGGCCTCGTCCATGCATTCGAACAGGTAGCGGAAGCAGTTCACGATCACCTGGTGCGCGACGATCAGCACGCGCTCGCCCACGTAATCGCGGCGCAGCACCTCGGTCATGCTGCGCAGGCGCAGGATCACGTCGCACCAGCTTTCGCCGCCGGGCGGGCGGAAATAGAACTTGCCCACGCTGGCGCGCTGCGCCGCAAGCTCGGGAAACTTCGCGTGGATGCCGGCGGTGGTATAGCCGTCGAGCACGCCGAACTCCTTCTCGCGCAGGCGCTCGTCCACCAGCACCTCGTCGTCGGGCGTGCCCAGCGCGCGCGCCACCGCCTCCATGGTCTGGCGCGAACGCACGAAGGGCGAACTCATCAGCGTGGTCGGCTGCATGTCGCGCGGCAGGCGCGCGAACCAGTCGCCCAGCGCACGCGACTGCTCGCGGCCGAGGTCGGACAGCGGCGTATCCGCATCGCGGGTTTCCAGGTCGATCAGATGATGCGCCGCCAGTTCGGCGCGATCGCGCGCGACGTTGCCTGCGCTCTGTCCATGGCGGACGATCCAGAGGCGGTCGGGCCAGTCGGTGTGTCGGAGTCTTGCCATGGACCGTCGCAGCGTGGGCGCTCCAGATTCAGCGCTCGGGTGTCAAAGCCGTGCGAATCCTGAGGCATTGACTCGAAACGCACCCAGCACCCGTTTGCCGATCCCGGTAAGAACGCAGCGCGTGGCCACGCCGTCCGCGGCATCGCTGCCGCGGACGGCGGGACGACTCAGTTCGCGCCGCCGACCTCGTCCGCGCCCAGGTTGACCTTGCGGGTCTTGGCCATCGTGCCCTCGGCCTTGCCCAGTTCAACGCCCGTCACCGGGTTGGAGGCTGGATCCGAGGCGGTGCGTGCGGCCATCGCCAGCACGGTGCGCTCTTCCATCGGGTCCAGGACCACGCTGGGAACACCATCGCCGCCATCGACCGCGGTGAACTGTTCTGGATCGGAGACGTAGTCGAAGTTCTCGTCGCTGTTCCAGGGTCCGCGCATGTCGCCATCGCCCTGCGAGGTGTTGACGTACATCTCCTCGAACTCGGGCATGCCGGCCAGCTTGCCGGGCGGGAAGTTCGGCTCGATGGCATACAGCGCCTTCTCGAAGGACTTCAGGTGCGCCATCTCGCGCGTCATCAGGAAGGTCAGCGCGTCCTTGACGCCCGGGTCGGCCGTGACGTTGATCAGCCGCTCGTACACGATCTTCGCGCGCGCCTCGGCCGCGATGTTGGAGCGCAGGTCGGCGGTCGGTTCACCAATGCTGTCGATGTAGCCGGCGTTCCACAGCTGTCCACCGGAATTGATGAGCGCCGGGCCACCGCCGTACAGCACCTGGGTCACGTGGGAGTCGTTGCCCTCGCCCTGCAGCGAGCGGAACAGTTCGCCCTCTTCTTCGACCGCTTCGGCCAGGCGACCCTTCGCACCCTTGTTGAGCATCGCCACCAGCGAACCGATCACCTCGAGATGGCTGAGCTCCTCGGTGGCGATGTCGAGCAGCATGTCCTTCCTGCCCGGATCATCTTCGGAGATGGCCTGGGTGAAATAGCGCATCGCGGCCGCCAGTTCGCCCTGCGGCCCACCGAACTGCTCGAGCAGCAGGTTGGCGAGGGCGGGATTGGGCGCGGCGACGCGCACGGTGTACTGCAATCTCTTGTTGTGGGTGAACATCTGCTGCTCCTTGATGCACGATACGGGGGCTTGGGCTGTGCGACCGGGCGACTCCGGTGATGCGCCACCCGCGCGGGAGTCGGCGTGCATGGCGATCGGCACAGGCCGCCGACGCTATCGATGCGGCCGGAACACCGGCGTGAATTCCCACGATGTCCCGAAGCGAATGTCGTTCAGGCTCGTTGGAAACATGCACGCACCGTCAACGCCGCCGAGGCATCCCGCTACGGCGTTGCAAGCTTCTCCGCCAAAGGCACGAGATCCCCACCCGATACCGGTCGCACCACGCGCGCAAGCTCGTCGCCCGCGCGCAGCAACACCAGGGTCGGCCACAGCTTCACGCCAAAGGCGCGACCCAGCGGCTTGCCGCGGCCATCCTCCACTTTGAGGTGGATCACGCCTTCCCGCCCGTGCAGCATTTCGCGCAGCGCTGGCTGGGCCGCCTGGCAGTGGCCGCACCAGGGCGCGCCAAACTCGAGCAGCACCAGGCCAGGCGCTGCATCGACATCCATGCGCGCCGGTTCCACCACTTCGTAGTCGCCGCGATAACTCACGCCGATGCCCGCAGCGCGCGCTCGATATCCTCAAGAGGCGCGTTGGTCAGTGTCTTGGGAAACTCGGCGATGATGCGCGCCTGCACCTCCTTGTGCAGCAGCGGACGCATGCGCCCGAGCGTGGTGGGGTCGGCGACGAGTACCAGTTGCTCGTACTGGTGTTTGAGCGCGCCATCGTTGAGCGCAAGCGCCAGCTGCTTGGCGAAGGTGGCCTCGTCGATCTGCTTGCCGGTGGACTCGCTCGGCATGCTGCCGGCGGGACCATCGTCGTCCATGTTCATCAGCTCGCGCAGTTCCACCTGGTGCAGCGAGATGGCGCGCTCGTCGCCGCCATTGCGGAACAGCCGCGCGCTGCCCCCGTCTGCAACCACCACCAGCGTGTCCGAAGGAATCAGTGCCATGCGGTTCTCCTGTTGATTGGAGCCACCACGTTCACCGATCCACGATCAACATCGCGTGACCCGCTCAACGTGACGGCGTGTCCTTGTCGTCCCGTGCATCCGGCTCGGGCGGCGCATGCCGCTGGGTGCCGCCCTCGTGGATCGGCATGCGGTCCTTGCCGAAGGGCGAGAAGCTGTTGCGATCGCCACTGCCATGTGGATAGGGGCGCTGCTCGCGCTCGGGCTTGCCCGATTCAGGCGTGGTGTCTGTTCTGCGGGTCATCGCACTCGTCCGGAATGTTGATGACGGTGTGGCTTGGTGACATAGAGCGTCGTCGAGAGACAGACGGGGAACGCTCCTCGTCTGGACGTTGTACGCCAGGCATCAATCCTGGCGCGGGCGCCGGTCGGGTTCGCGATCGGGGCCGGAGCCGGGATCCTGCCGCGGCTGCTCGCCGGGCTGCTGGCCCGGCGCCTGCCGTTCGGGATTGGCAGGATGCGGATCCTCGCGTCTCGGCTTCGGCTCCTGGTCGATGCCGTTGTCGTCGGGCCGGGTATTCATCGTTGCGCTCCTGCGGCTGCGAGGCGCCCTACCCTGCGCCGGCCGCGATGCAGGATGCGTGAGGGCGGCCCGCGCATTCAGGACTGTGGACGCGACTCGGCCTTGGGCTCGGTCACTTCCTGGCCCGCCTCGGCGCGGCCGGCCATTTCCGCGCCCGCATCCGGCGCCAGCTTGCGCATCTGCAGAACCGAGACCAGCGAGATCAGGCCCACGGTCAGGAATGCGAAGGTGAAGTTGATCGGCGCGCCGTCTCCCGCGCCGGTCATGCGCGAGGCGATGCTCAGCGCAAAACCGCCGATCGTCACGCCCAGCGCCACCGACAGCTGCTGCGCCATCGCCGCCAGGCTGCTCGCCTGGCTCAGGCGCGCCTGGTCGATGTCGGCATAGGCGATGGCATTGATGCTGGTGAACTGCAGCGAGCGCAGGAAGCCGCTGGTCAGCAGCACGCCGACCATCAGCGCATAGGGCGTCTCGGCACGGAACAGCCCGAACCCGCACAACATCAGCGAGGCCAGCAGCCCGTTCCACACCAGGACCGGGCGGAAGCCGAAGATGCGCAACACGCGCGGCGCCAGCACCTTCATCAGCATCGCGCCCGCCGTCGAGGTGAACGTGACCAGGCCCGACTGCAGCGGATCCAGGCCGAACCCCAGCTGCAGCATCAGCGGCAGCAGGAATGGCGTCGCGCCGATCCCGATGCGGAACAGCGAGCCGCCCAGCACGCCGGCGCGATAGGTGGGCACGCGCAGCAGGTCCAGCCGCAGCAGCGGGTGCGGATGCCGCATTGCATGACGCACATACGCCGCCAGCAACGTGGCACCGACCAGGATCACCACGGCCAGCGCCGCGCCCGGCACCAGCCCGTGGCCGATCGCAGACAGGCCGAACATCGCCAGCGCCAGGCCTGCGGCCGAAAGCAGGAAACCACGCCAGTCCAGCGGCCCCACCGGCTGCCGCAGCATCGGGATGTGGCGCCACGCCAGCCAGATGCCGAGCAGCCCCATCGGGATGTTGATCAGGAAGATGAAGCGCCAGTGCGCATAGGTGGTGATCGCGCCGCCCAGTACCGGCCCGAGCATCGGCCCGAGCATGGCCGGCACCGTGAGCCAGCTCAGGGCCCGCACCAGTTCGGACTTCTCCACGCTGCGCAACAGCACCAGGCGCCCCACCGGCACCATCATCGCGCCGCCCACGCCCTGCACGAAGCGTCCCGCCACCAGTTGCCCCAGTCCATCGCTGGCCGCGCAGCCCAGCGATCCCAGCAGGAACACGCCGATGGCGGCCATGAACACCGGCTTGGCGCCAAACCGGTCGGCCACCCAACCGCTGATCGGGATGAAGATCGCCAGCGCCAGCATGTAGGTGGTCAACGCCAGCTTCAGCGCCACCGGCTCGACCCCCAGGTCGGCCGCGATCTGCGGCAACGAGGTGGAAATCGCCGTCGAATCCATGTTCTCGATGAACAGGGCGGTGGCGATGATCAGCGGCAGCAGGCGTTGCGGAGACAAGGTCGGAGCGCGTTGGGGCAGGACGCCATTGTCGCCGCAGGAACGACACGCGATGTGACCACGCGCAAATGCAGCGCGCGCATGATCGCGACGGCGGACTGCCGCGACCATCACGCCGCCTTCACAACTTGCGTCGGGTGCGCTCCTAGACTTCAGGCGATCGCAGCCGCCGGGGAAAGCGCGCTTGGATATGCCCACGCAGGCTGGAGCGCGCGTTGCCGAAGGCAACCCGTCCCATCTGTACGAAACCATCCTGCAGGCCGTACCGGACCTGGTCTACGTGTTCGATCTCGAGCACCGGTTCATTTATGCCAACCAGGCGTTGCTCGACATGTGGGGCTGCAGCTGGGAACAGGCGCGGGGCAAGCGCCTGCTCGAACTGGGCTACGAACCCTGGCATGCGGCAATGCACGAGGCGGAGATCGACCGCGTCGTGGCGACCGGCCAGCAGGTCCGCAACGACGTGCCGTTCGAGCATGCCAGCCTGGGCCGGCGGATCTACGACTACATCTTCATCCCGGTGCTGGGCGAGGACGGACAGGTCGAAGCGGTCGCGGGTGCGACCCGCGACGTCACCGAGCGCAAGCGCCAGGAGGAAGCGCTCCGCCGCAGCGAGCAGCGGCTGAGCGCGATGGTCAATGCCAGCTCCGACCTGATCTACCGCGTCACGCCGGACTGGCGCCAGCTGGCGGTCGTTGGCGGACGCGCGGTGGGCAGCCTCACCCACGGCCAGTCGCTGGCCTGGTCGTTCGACCTCATCCACCCGGAAGATCGAGAGGGTGTGGCGGATGCGATCCGCCAGGCGCGCGCGTCGCTCACGCCATACCAGTCGCAGCACCGGGTGCGGCGCGGTACGGACGGCTGGACCTGGGTCTCGTCGCACGCCGTGCCCATCCGCGACGACGATGGCACGGTGATCGAATGGTTCGGTGCCGCCACCGATATCGACGAGCGCGTCCGCCACGAGGCATCGCTGCGCCTGCTGGTCAACGAACTCGACCACCGGGTCAAGAACACGCTCGCCATCGTCCAGTCGATCGTCGCGCAGACGCTGCGGACCCGCCCCGACGGTGCGCAGGCGATGCCGCTGATCGAATCGCGCCTGCAGGCACTGGCCGCGACGCACGACGTGCTGACCCGCGAGAAGTGGAGCGGCGCCCTGGTCGAGGACATCGTGCGCGTGGCGGTCGGCCACTGCCGCGATGGCGAGCCGGCCCGCTTCGACCTGCAGGGTCCGCGGCTCAGCCTCGACCCGCGTCGCGCGGTGGCGCTGTCGATGGCGCTGCACGAGCTGTGCACGAATGCCACCAAGTACGGCGCGATGTCGGTGCCTGACGGCCGCGTGCGCGTCCACTGGGCGTCGCACGACCACGACGGACAGGCACGGCTGGTGCTGGACTGGGAGGAATCCGGGGGCCCGCCGGTGCAGGCGCCCACCCGCAGCGGCTTCGGATCACGCCTGTTGCAGCGCGGCCTGCAGCACGACCTCCAGGGCACGGTGACGCTCGAGTTTCCCCCGGAGGGCGTACGTTGCCACATCGAAGCCCCCTTGCCCGCCACTGCAGGAACCCGACCATGACCTCTCGCGTCCTCATCGTGGAAGACGAATCCCTGCTGGTGATGGTGCTCGAGGACCTGCTGCCCGAGCTCGGTTATACCGTCGCGGCCACGGCGCACTCGGTGGACACCGCGCTGGAGGCCACCGACGCACACGACCCCGACCTGGCCATCCTCGACATCAACCTCGCCGGCACCGCGTCGTTCGCGATCGCCGACGAACTCGACAGGCGCGGCATCCCCTACCTGTTCGCCTCCGGCTATGGCCGCGGCGCACTGCCGGAGCGCCACGCCGGCGCCGTGCTGGTGCGCAAGCCCTTCGGCCGCCAGGACCTTGCCGATGCGCTGGCCGGAATGCCGCGACGCGGGGCCGTGCGCGCCTGACCTCGGTCGCGGCGCACCGGCCGTTCCACGCTGCGGCGACCCTTGCGCGGCCACGCGCATCCGTCGCGGGCATCAGGCCCCCATCCAGCCGCGCCGCCAACGCCTGCGCATCGAACGGCGCATGCACCTTGGCATCGTTGTCGAAATAGCAGTACACATAGTGCGGCGTGCGCGCGACTGGCGTGCGCGTGGCCCGGCGCGCATCGCGGCTGCAGGCCGCGCGACCAGGCACGGATGCGTCGCGCCCGCGCGTGCAGCGACGCGCTGCCATAGCCACTCACATACAGTTCGGCGTCGCCGTGCAGGATCGAAATGCATCCGCTCCGGAAACTGCCAAAGCAGCGGCCCGAGCGTGCCACCCAGCGCCGGCAGGCCCTGCGCGAAGAACGTCGCCAGCGGCCCGCACGCACCGTGCGTGCACCGCCGGCAGGCGAGGATGTGGGCACCATCGACCACCCCCCGGGAACCGCCATGACCCCGCTCGACAAGCCGCTGCGCCGCGAACTGCTCATCGACGAGACGCCCTACACGCTCACCATCGATCCCGAGGGCCTCAAGCTGGTGCCCAAGGGCAAGCGCAAGGGACTGGTCCTGCAATGGACGGCGCTGGTGAGCGGCGATGCCGCACTGGCGGCCGCGCTGCAGGCATCGCTGGAGACCTGAGGCAGGTTCTGTGGACCTGTCTCAGCGCACGCAAGCCGGATCGAGCGAGCGTTCCAGCCGGCGGTAGTACGGCAGCAGCGCCAGCGCACGCGCCACCACGAACACCACGAATGCCGCCCACAGGCCGTGGTTGCCCCACAGCGCCGCAGTCGGCCAGGCGCACAGCAGGAACACCGCCAGCGACAGCAGGCCGGCATTGCGCATCTCGCGCGTGCGCGTGGCGCCGATGAACACGCCATCGAGCTGGAACGCGGCCACCGACAGCAGCACGTACAGCGCCGTCCACGACAGGTATGCCTGGGCCGCCGACACCACATCGGGCAGCGACACCAGCATCGATACCACCGTCCCGCCCAGCAGCCAGATCGCCAGCGCCAGCAGCGCGGCGGTGCCCAGCGCCAGTTCGCTGGACAGCCGCACCACCCGCCGCAGCCGCGGCAGGTTGCGCGCACCCATCGCGCCGCCCACCAGCGCCTCGGCCACGAAAGCGTAGCCGTCGAGGAAGAAGGCGCTGAACGACACCAGCTGCAGCAGCAGGTGGTTGGCCGCCAGGGTCACGTCGCCGAAGCGCGCGCCCTGGCTGGCGAACCAGCCGAAGCCGGCCAGCAGGCACAGCGTGCGCAGCATGATGTCGCCGTTGGCGGCCATCATCCGGCGCAGGCGGGCGCCATCGCGCAGGCGTTCGACGGGCAGGAAGGGCGCGGCGTCGCGATGCCGGGCGCGCAGCGCGCGCCACAGCAGCAGGGCCGCGACGATGCAGGTGGTCCATTCGGCGATCGCCGTGCCCAGGCCGATGCCGCGCACCCCCAGGTCGAGCACGCCGGCGAAGTACACGTCGAGCGCGGCGTTGAGCCCGTTGAGCAGCAGTTGCACCAGCAGCAGGGTGCGGCTGCGGCCCAGCCCGATCAGCGCGCCGCTGAAGGCATACAGCGCCAGCGCCGCCGGCGCGCCCCAGATCCGGGCCTGGAAGTAGGCGGTGCCCGCGCCTTCCACGGCCGCACTGGCGTCCATCAAGGCGAAGTAGCCACTTGCCAGCGGCCACTGCAGCAGCATCACCCCAATGCCCAGGCCCAGCCCCAGCAGCAGCGCGCGTGCCAGCGTGGCGCGCACCTCGGCTTCGTCGCCGGCACCCTCGGCCTGCGCGACGAAGCCGGTGGTGGCCATGCGCAGGAAGCCGAAGCTCCAGTAGATGCAGTTGAACAGCAGCGCGCCCAGCGCCAGCCCGCCCAATGCCGCGGTCGTTCCGAAATGGCCGATGACGGCGGTGTCCACCAGCCCGAGCAGCGGCACCGAGGCATTGGCCAGGATGATCGGCCAGGCCATGCGCGCGATGCCGCCGCGCGTGGGCGCGGCGGGGCTGGATGCGGGTGTCTGCATCGGGCCATGATGCCGCAGGCTCGACTGCCCTAGACGCTCCGTGCAGCGGCCAGCTGCTCCTGCATGGCCAAGCGCAGCTCCTCGAGCACATAGGGCTTGCGCAGCAGCGGGATGCCCAGCGCGTGCGCCTGGCTCTCCACCGATTCGGCGAATCCGCTGCACAGGACGATCGGCAGCCCGGGCCGGCGGCGACGCACCTCCTTCGCCAGCTCGATGCCGTTGGTGCCGCCGGGCATCATCACGTCGGAGAACATCGCATCGATCCTGCGTCCCTCGTCCAGCGCGTCGAGCGCCGCGTCCGCGCTCCTGGCGTGCATCACCTCGTAGCCGATGGTGCCCAGCATCTCCTCGGCCAGGGTCGCCACATGGGCATCGTCTTCCACCAGCAGCACGCATTGCCCGGGCGAGGGCGGCGGCCCGTCGACGCGGCGCTGCTCGACGCCATCGGCCACCGCCTGTCGCGACCGCGGCAACAGCAGGGTGATCGCCGTGCCCCTGCCCAAGACCGAGTCGATCAGCACCTCGCCGCCCGACTGTTTGGCAAACCCGTACACATGCGCCAGCCCCAGGCCGGACCCCTTGCCCACATCCTTGGTGGTGAAGAAGGGCTCGAATACGCGCGCCTTGACCTCGTCGGACATGCCCGAGCCGGTATCGCGCACCACCAGCCGCACCCGTTCGCCCGTCGTGCCACTTGAGTCCGACACGTTGTCCGCCGCGATCGTGATTCGCCCGCTGCCGTCCATCGCGTCGCGCGCATTGACCGCCAGGTTGAGGATCACGAGCTCGAACTCGCCCGCATCCACGAACACCGGCCACAGGTCCGGGGCCAGCTGCACGTCCACATCGACATCGCCACGCAGGCTTCGGTCGAGCAGTTCGCTCATGTTGCCGATCAGCCGGGGCAAGGACACCGGCTCGGGGCGCAACGCATGGCTGCGCGAGAACGTCAGCAACTGGCGGGTGAGCGATGCGCCGCGTTCGGAGGCCTGGCGCATGGCGGCCATGTAGCGCTCGCGGCGCGCCGGATCGGCCTGGCGTTCCAGCATGTCCACGCCCGCGCTGATCACCATCAGCAGGTTGTTGAAATCGTGCGCGACGCCGCCGGTCAGCTGGCCCAGCGCTTCCATCTTCTGCGCATGGCGCAGCGACTCCTCCACCCGCGTGCGTTCGGACATCTCATCGCGCAGGCGCGCGTTGAGCTGGCGCAACTGCACGGTCCGGTTTTCGACCTGCATCTCCAGGCCGGCAGCCGCCGCGTCGCGGGCGGCCAGCAGGTCGCGGATCTCGAGCTGGCGCCTGCGTCCGCGCAGCGCCGCCTGCAGCACGCTCACCAGGGTGATCGGCTGCACCGGCCGCTCGATCAGCGACACGTTGCCCAGCCGTTCGACCTGCTGCTGGCGCCACTCGGCGACGCGGGGGTGGTCGCGGCGGCTGGTGAGGATGACGAAGGGCAGGTCCGACCACGGCGGCTGCCGCGCGATCCATTCCGACATGACCTCGGTGCGCTGGCCGATCAGCCCTTCCTCGGCCACGAACACCGCAGCCGCCTCATCCAACCCGGCCACCAGCGTGTCGTAATCGTCGCAGATGCGCGTGCCGATGCCGGCGCGCTGCAACAGGTCGGCCGCGGCCACCGCATCGCGCCCGGTCGGGGCGAACACCAGGACCAACTGCGCAGCCTCAGTCTCCGGCACGCGTCCCACCAGGCAACAGTTGCTCGGCACCGCCGGTATAAGTGGGGGTCCCTGCCAGCACTCCGCTGAACTCCGTCAGTGGCGGTCCCAGCACCAGCCCGCGGTGACCTACCTGGAACTCACGGATGGTCTGCTCGTGGTAGCCACTGCGTTTCTTCACCACCGACAGCGCCCGCCGCACCATGCCGGCGTGCTCGAAGTAGCGCAGCATCAGCACTGCATCGCTCAGGTAGCTGATGTCCAACGGCGTTTCATTCGGCCCGACCATGCCGTGCTGCGCCAACACCAGGATGGTCACCACGCCCTGCTGCGCCAGGTAGCTCAGCAGCTCGTGCATCTGCAGGATCAGGAAGCGCCCGTCCGGCATTGCATTGAGGTAACCGTTGAGGCTGTCGATCAAGACCACCCGCACAGCGTCGCACTCGACGCGGCGACGCACGATCGAGGCAAACTCGCCGGGCGACATTTCGGCCGGATCTATCTGCTGGAAAAGCACCAGGCCATCGTCGATCGCGCGCGGCAGGTCCAGCCCCAGGGCCTTGGCCCGCGCCTCGATCGTGCCTCGTCCCTCGTCGAAGGCGAAGATCGCGCTGCGCTCGCCGCGTTCGGCCGCGCTGATGGCATAGTTGAGCGCCAGCGATGACTTGCCGACCCCGGCTGCACCGATCAGCAGTGCATTGGTGCCGCGCTCCAGCCCGCCGCCCAGCAGCCGGTCCAGCTCGGCATTCCCGCTGGGAGTGAAGTCGCCCAGGAACTGCGTGTGATGCTCGGACGCGATGAGCCGCGGGTAGACATCGATCCCGCCTTGGACGATCTTCATGTCGTGGAAGCCGCCGCGGAAAGCGATACCACGCATCTTGACCACGCGCAGCCGGCGGCGCTCGGCCCCGTAATCGATGGCCAGCTGCTCGAGCAACACCACGCCGTGCGAGATGGAATGCAACTGCAGGTCGTTCTGCTGCGAGGTCATGTCGTCCAGCAGCACCACCGTGCAGTTGCGGTTGGCGAAGAACTGCTTGAGTGCCAGCACCTGACGCCGGTAGCGCAACGGGTTCTGCGCAAGCAGGCGCAACTCGGACAGGCTGTCGATGACCAGCCGGCTGGGATTGAGCGTGCTCACCCGCTCCAGGATCAGGCGCGTGGTCTCGCCCAGCTCCAGCTCCGACGGGTGCAGCAGGGTGATCTCCTGGCCCTGGTCGAGCAGGTTCTCCGCCGGCACCAGCTCGACGATATCCACCCCGCCCATGTCCCAGCCGTGGCGCCGCGCCACCAGCTGCAGCTCGCGCTCGGTTTCCGACAGGGTGATGTAGAGCACTCGCTCGCCGCGCTTTGCACCGTCCAGCAGGAACTCGAGCGCCAGCGTGGTCTTGCCCGCGCCGGGCCGTCCTTCGTAGAGATACATGCGGTTGGCGTCGAGGCCGCCGCCCAGGATGTCGTCGAGGCCGCGATTGCCGGTGGACACCCGCGCATCCGGCGTGTCATTGGGTTCTTGCTGGGCTGGCATCTCACCTACCTTCCGGTCGCACTGCGATCCGTTTGCCTTTGGGGTTCTGGCGGACGGTGGGTTGGCTGCCCGGCTGCCCGGCTTGTACAGGTTTGTGTAGATGACTATGAACGGGCAGATGTGAAAGCCGCATGCCGACGGATGCGGCATGGACGGCCGCCCTGCCCGCCCGACGCTGGTCGGGCAGGTGCCTGCGTGGCCCGGGCACGCGATCCGCATTCGCTGCCTTCCGAGGGCTAGAGCCGCTCCACGCCCATCGCCCGCACCAGCACCTCGTCCTGGCGGAAGCGTTGCTGCAGTTGCTCGCGATAGCCGGCCCACCAGCCGTGGTCGACATGCGGGGCCATGACTTCGAACAGCACCACCTGGTCGCGCTGCACCTGTCCGCCGTCGTCTTCCCAGGCCCCCAGTGCCGGGGAACGCACGAAGGCGGTCACGCCACCAAAGCGGTCGGTAAGCTCGCCGCGCACGGCGTCGAACAGCGAGCGCTCGAACGCCACGCCCGCGTTGTCTTGCAGCGGCAGGAACAGCTGGACGAGATGCATGGGACCGGGCCATGGGCAAGCAGGCAGGTAGCGGCAGGATGGCAGGCGCGCCGTGGGCATGGCGTCGGCAGTGCGCGTGGCCGTCTTGTGCCCGCGCCATGCCCGGGCGTTCGCGCCCGACACGGGCACTTCCCCTGCGCCGTCGCTCCGCCAGGCCGACGTACCGGGCATCGACAGGATGCACGCTCCCACCCTTGCCGGAAGAAGTGACGGCCCGTTCACCCGACTGCGTCCATAAGGCCGCCATGGTCAGACACTCCATCGCCATTGCAGGCGCGCTCGCGGCCCTGCTCGCCCTGTCCGCCTGCGACGACTATCCCCGCGATGCGGACGACATGACGACGCAGGCTGCCGAACAGGGCATGCGCGTGGGCGCCAGCCACGATCCACCATGGCTGGTGGTGTCGGGCGATGGCACCGTCGGTGGTCCGGAAGCCGAGCTGCTGCAGCGCTATGCCGATGCGCAGGGCTACCGCATCATCTGGATTCCCGGCAGCCACGACGCGCTGATGGGCGAGCTGGAGCGCACGCACCTGCACGCGGTGGCCGGCGGCCACCATCCCGACTCGCCGTGGAAGCCGAAGGTCGGCTGGTCGCGCCCGCTCGGCCTGCGTGCCTCGCCCGACGGCCCAATGCCCGAACGCCGCATCGCCCTGCCGCCCGGACAATCGCGCTGGCAGTTGGCCTTCGACCGTCACCTGGTCGAACACGAGGGGGCGCAATGAGCAGCGAAGGCCATCGCCCGCCCCCACGCGAACTTCCCGAAGCGCAGCGCCAGGCCCTGCACCACGCCGAGCGCCTGTGCTGGTGGACGCTGTTGTGGATGTCGCTGGTGTCGGCGCTGATGTTCCTCGCCATGGGCGGCTCACAGGCGATGAAGACCGCGCTGGTCGAGGACGTGCTGAGCCTGGTGCCGCCGATCGCGTTTCTCGTGGCCAGCCGATTCCGCCGCAAGGGCGTGGACGTCGAATACATCACCGGCCGCGAACGCGCCTTCGACGTCAACTTCCTGATCTCGGCCGTGGCGCTCACCGGCGTGGGCCTGGCCCTGGTGTACGACGGCCTGCATACCCTGCTCACCGCCACCCGTCCGGTGGTCGGCTCGGTGGTGGTGGCCGGACACGTGGTGTGGCAGGGCTGGATCATGATGGGCGTGCTGCTGGTCTCGGCGGTGCCGCCGGTGATCCTGGGACGAAGGAAGCTGGCACTGGCGAAGGCACTGTCGCTCAAGCCGCTGCACACCGACGCCGACATGGGCAAGGCCGACTGGATGACGGCCGCGGCAGGCATCGTCGGGGTGGCGGGCATCGGCTACGGCCTGTGGTGGGCGGACGCGGCGGCGGCGCTGGTGATCGCCGGCAGCATCCTGTACGACGGTGCAGGCAACCTGCGGGGCGCGGTGCGCGATCTGCATGACGCACGCCCGCAGACCCTGGAGCGCGGCAATCCCGATCCCCTGCCCGAACGTCTGTGCGCCGAGATCTCCGCGCTGCCGTGGATGGACGGCTGCAGCGTGCGCCTGCACGAGGAGGGCCTGCACCTGTCGGGCGTGGTGCTGCTGCGCAACCGCACGCTCACCGCCGCGCAGGTGGAGGAAGTCCGCGCAATCGCGCAGGCGGTCGACTGGCGGATGGACCAGATCGACGTGTCGATCAGTACACCGTCGGAGCGTTGAGCTGGCGGGGCGGGTTGCCGCGGTAGCCGGCCGTCAGGTCGCTCCTCATCCGCGTCGCGTCATCACCGGGATCTCTCGCTGCGCTCGAGATGACAACTTTGTGCGCCGCGCCGATGTGGCTGTGAACCATCGGAATCTCCGAACGTCGGATCCCGGAGCGTCGCACCCATCTCGACCATGGGAAGTTCGGACCATCGGAGCCGCGGAACCAGCAGCCTGTCATTCCGAGCGCAGCGAGGAATCTCCAGCCACGAGCGTGAACGGGTTCACGCTCGTGGCAGATCCCCGCCCCGCGCATGCAACCCTCCTGCCGCACCACCGAATGACAGACTCCCCCGCCTTGCCTACAGTGCCCACGTACCCGTCCATGCAGACGCCATGCTCCGCCGCTTGAGGATTCCGCGCACCTACTGGGCCGACAGGACCATCCTGGCCGTGCTGATCGCGGCGACCTCGTGGCTGTCGCTCACGCTGGCACGCGGTCCAGGCGAACTGGCGGCGATCTGGGTGGGCAACGGCATCCTCACCGGCTGGCTGCTGTCGCGACGCACCGCAACCTGGCCGGGTTACGTGCTGGTCGCGTTCCTGAGCGAACTGCCTGCGCGGATGCTGGCCGGCGACGCGCCGGCGTACGCCATCGCCATTGCCAGCTGCAATCTGGTGGAAGTGCTGCTCGTGGCCGGCATGGTGCGGCGCCTGGTCCCCGATATCCGCGACCCGGGCAGCTGGATGCGACTGGGCGGGATCGCGACCGGCGCCACCCTGCTGGCCTGCCTGCTGGCCGGCCTTCTAGCCTCCGCCGTCGCCCACGTCCTGCACGCGCGGCCGTTCCTGCCGACGCTGGCGGGCTGGGTGGCCGCGCACATGGTGGGCATGGTGGTGGTGGCGACCACCACGCTGGTCGCGCATCGCGAAGGCATTGGCCTGTTCATCGCCCGCGGGCGCCGCTGGAGCCTCGCGGCCGCGCTGGCGCTGTTGCTGACGGTGGCCATCTGCGTATTCGCCGCCGGCTATCCGGTGCTGTTCCTGACCTATCCACCGCTGCTGCTGATCGCCATGCGGCATCGCTTTGCCGGCCTGGGGCTGGGCGTGATCGCGCTGGCGCTGGTCGCGGCCGTCGCCACGACGCTCGAACTCGGGCCGTTCGCGCAGCAGGCCCTCGACCCGGCCGCACGCATCGCCCTGCTGCAGCTGTACATCGCCGGCGCCTGCGTGATGACCATCCCCGTGTGCCTGGCCACGGCCCAGCGCGACCGCCTCGCCGCCCGCCTGGGCGAGAGCGAGCGCCGCTATCGCATGCTCGCCGACCATTCCCACGATGCCATCGTGCGCATCAGCCCCGACGGCACGCGCGCCTACGTGTCGCCCTCGGCAACCGAGATGGTGGGCTGGGCGCCGGAAGTGATGCAGGGATCGCGCTGGGACGTGGTCCATCCCGACGATCGCGAGCGCCAGCAACAGGCCATGCACGAAGCGCTCGCCTCGGGCGAACCACGCACCGATATCTACCGTCTGCTGCACAAGGACGGCCACGCGATCTGGATCGAAGCGGTGTCGCGCCGCATCCCGACCGAGGACGGCGATGGCTACGACCTGATGATCACCGCGCGCAACATCAACCGGCGCGTCGCCGCAGAACAGGCGCTGGCCGAAAGCCGGCTGGAACTGGAGCGCCAGTCGCGCGTGGACGCGCTGACCGAACTGGCCAACCGCCGCCAGTTCGAAGAGCGCCTGGCGCTGGCACTCAAGCGCCTGCACCGGCACCACGCCCCGCTGGCGCTGCTGTATCTGGACATCGACCGCTTCAAGGGCATCAACGACGGCCACGGCCATGCCGTCGGCGACGCGGTGCTGCAGGCGTTCGCGCGGCGCCTGTGCGACAGCGTGCGCGAAACCGACCTGGTCGCGCGCCTGGGCGGCGACGAGTTCGTGATCCTGCTGGAAGACGCCGCGCCAGGCGGCGCCGAGGCGGTGGCGCGCAAGGTGGTGGACAGCATGGCTGCCCCCATCGATGCCGGCGATGGCCACTGCATCGCCGTCACCACCAGCGTCGGCATCGCCTGGGCGCCACAGCCCGTCAATGCGGCCACGCTGATGGCGCAGGCCGACGCGGCGCTGTACGTGGCGAAAAAGGCCGGGCGCAACCGCTACCACGTCGGGACGACGGACTGACCGCGGCCACCCGTGTCACGGCGTCGTCGCCCGCGTCTTCGTCCGCGCGCACTGTGTCCTGGCCGCGTTGGGATTGAACAGGTGTTCGGCGCCGGCCTGCTGATCGCCTCGGCGATGCGCTTCAGTGCCTGGCGCCTGCTGCCCGAGAAAGGGACTGCATTCCGGCCCGCACGGGGGCATGACGCCGCATGCCCCGCAACGCCTACCAGACCAGATCGTCCGGCACCTTGAACTGCGCGTAGTACGCATCGTCCTCGTCGCTCGACGGCTCCGCAGCAGCGGACGCCTGCCCGTGATCGAGCACGATCATCGCCGCATCACGCTCGCGCACCTGTTGCCCTGCCCCGCGCGGCAGCAGCGCGTATCCGTCGCCGCCGGCCGCGATCACCAGTTCGCCCGCCGCCAGCTTGCGGCGCAGCTCCTCGGACACCAGCAGCGTGCGGATCGCGCCATCGGCCGTGAACCGGTACTCGCTCTCGCCACCGTGCGGCACCCGCTTGTCGCGGATGATCTGCCGCGCCTGCGCACGCAGCTCGGCCACGCGCGCCTGCGCCTTGCGCTCGGCCTCGAGCGCGCGGTCGCGTTCGGCCTTCTCCGCGCGCACGCGCTGGGCCTTCAGTTCGATCTCGTTGGGTCCGGCCGCGGCCCTCGCATGCCGCGCCAGGTGCTGCTCGCGCGCCACTGCCGAGACCTTGGACTTCTTCACCAGCCCGGCCTTGAGCAGCTGTTCCTGCAGGGGATTGCCTTTGGCCATGGTGGCGGTGCCTCGCTGGGGGGCCTCCATGATACGACCACGCCCCGCACGGGCGCGGGCGTGGCGCGCAGCCACGTGGGGTCATCCGGCAGCGGTTCTCGATGAAACCCCTCTCCGCGCGGGACCCGCGGCGCAGGGCAACAATCAGTCGCGCAGCCGCAGCGTCGGGTGTTCGTCGAGCGTGCCGTCTTCCAGGATCACCACGTGCCGCGTGTCGTCCTTGTCGAACAGCACCGGGATCGGCGCCTGGAACAGCGGACGCCGCACGAAGGCCAACCGCCAGCGGAAGATCTGCAGCGCCTCCAGCGTGACCAGTTGCGCAGCCGTCAGCCCATCGCGCAGCGCCATCGGATCGGCCACCGGCGCGGGCTTGCGGCGCTCGGGCGTGCGTGGCGGCGCGGGTGCGGCCCAAGGGCCGGGGACGACGGTGGACAGCATGTGACCGTGGGACATGGACGGCGCTCGAAAGGCGGCCACGACGGGCCGGGCGTTGCGCGCTGATGCCAGCAACCCCGGCATCCCGACGCGCACCACCCCCATGCAAGCCGCGTGCCGGGGGGCCGAGCGGCGGCCTGCCGCCGTGGACGCCCGGTCAAATTTCCCGGACGCCGGGCCTCCCCGCCGCGCGACACCGCGCGCACAGTGCGTCCACCGGCCCGTCATCCCCGATGCCCGCCGCCGGCCCACCCTCCCGAGGACACACCCATGAACAGGATCTTCCCCGCCCTGCTGGCCACCGCGCTGGCCGCCACCCTCACCCCGAACGCGCAGGCCGCCGCGCCCGCCGCGTCCAGTGAAGACGGCGCCATCCGCAACGTCGTGCTGGTGCACGGCGCCTTCGCCGACGGCTCCGGCTGGCGCGGCGTGTACGACGCACTCAGCCGCCGCGGCTACCGCGTCACCATCGTGCAGAACCCGCTGACCTCGCTGGCCGACGATGTCGCCGCCACCCGCCGCGCACTCGACCGCCAGGACGGCCCCGCCATCCTCGTCGGCCACTCCTGGGGCGGCACGGTGATTACCGAAGCCGGCGTGCACGACAAGGTGGCCGGCCTGGTCTACGTCTCCGCGCTGGCCCCCGACCAGGGCGAGACCACCAGCCAGCAATACGCGGGCTTCGCCGCCACGCCCGAGTTCGTCATCGACGTGCATCCCGACGGCGTCGGCTACCTCAATGGCGCGAAGTTCAAGGCCGGCTTCGCCGCCGACGCCAGCGACGAAGATGCCGCCTTCCTGCGCGACTCGCAGGTGCCGATCACCATGGCCGAGTTCGACGTGCCGGTGAAGCACGCCGCCTGGCGCAGCAAGCCCAGCTGGGCGGTGATCGCCAGCCAGGACAAGGCGTTCGACCAGGCGATGCTGGTGCACATGGCCGAGCGCATGGGCGCGGAGATCAGCTACGTCAAGGCGAGCCACGCGCTGTACTTCACCCAGCCCAAGGCGGTCGCCGACGTGATCGACGCCGCGGCCAAGGGCGCAGCCAGCCGCTGAAGGCCACTGTCCTGCGGGCGCCCCGCCGCGGCGCCCGCAGGCAAGCGCTGGCGTGCTCACAACTGTCCCGCGCAGCTGTTTTAGACTGCGGACACCGCGCGCAATGCGGGCCACCGTCGATGCGTCGTGGCACGGCGCGCACCCCTTGCCCGCCCCCGAGAACGCCGTGGTCTCTCCGCACACCTGCGACACCGCTGCCAACCACGACGCCGGACACCTGCAGATCGCCCTGGCCGCCGGGGCCATCCTCGGCACCTGGGACTGGGACTTCCGCCACGACCGCCTGCGCATCGACGAGGCACTGGCACAGACCTTTGGCCTCGACCCCACGCTGGCGCGCGACGACCTGCGCATGGATCAGCTGGTCGCCCACGTGCATCCGGACGACGCACCCGGGCTGTCCGCGGCGATCGCCGCTGCACTGGCGCGCGGTGGACGCTACGCGCAACGCTTCCGCACCCGCGATGGCGACGGGACCTATCGCTGGCGGGAAGCAGTGGGCCAGGTGGACCTCGACCCCGACGGCCGCGCACTGCGCTTTCCCGGCGTGCTGATCGACATCGACCAGCGCCGCCGCCTTGAATACGAGCGCGACCAGGCCCTGACCCTGCTGCGCTCCTTCATCGAGGCGATGCCGGGCGTGCTCTACGCCAAGGACCTGCAGGGCCGGCTGACGCTCGGCAACCGCGGCACCGACGCGCTGATCGGCCGGCCGCCCGAGGACTACATCGGCCGCACCGATGCCGAGCTGCTGTCCGATCCGGTGCAGGCCGCCGCGGTGATGGCCGCCGACGCGCGGGTGATGGCGAACGGCCAGACCGAGCAGCTGGAGGAGGAGATCAGCTTTCCCGATGGCCGCCGCGCCTGGTGGCTTTCGACCAAGGCGCCGCTGCGCAACGAGGCCGGCGAGGTGGTCGGCCTGGTCGGGACCTCGCTCGACATCACCGCGCGCCGCACCGCCGAGCAGCGCCACCGCGAGGTCGAGGAGCGCTACCGCCTTGCCGCCCAGGCCACCAACGACGTCATCTGGGACTGGCGCATGGTCGACGGCCAGGTGGTCTGGAACGAGGCACTGCACACCCGCTTCGGCCACGCGCTCGCCGAGACCGACGCGCACTGGTGGCTCGCGCACATCCACCCCGACGACCGCGCGCGCGTCGACCGCGAGATCCATGCCGTGATCGACGGCGGCGGCACCGCCTGGACCGGCGAGTACCGCTTCCAGCGCGCCGACGGCAGTCATGCCGCGGTGTTCGACCGCGGCACCGTGCTGCGCGGCGCGAATGGCGAAGCGGTGCGCATGATCGGTGCGATGCTGGACCTCACCGAACGCCAGCGGGCGGCGGCGGCGCTGGCCGAGCGCGAGGAGCGCCTGCGCCTGGCCACCGATGCCGGCGACCTCGGCTTCTGGGACGTCGACCTGGTGCACGACCAGCTGGTCTGGTCGGACCGCACCCGTGCGATGTTCGGCATCTCGCCCGGCGTGCCGGTGTCGCTGCGCGACTTCTATCGCGGCCTGCATCCCGACGACCTCGCCACCATCAGCGAGGCGTTCGCCGCCGCGGCCGACCCGGCCCGGCGCGCGCTGTACGACGTCGAGTACCGCACCGTGGGCAAGGAGGACGGCATCGTGCGCTGGGTGGCGGCGAAGGGCCGCGGCATGTTCGAGGACGAACATTGCGTGCGCGTGGTCGGCGTGGCCATCGACATCACCCGACGCAAGGCCGACGACGCGCGCCTCAAGGAGCTCAACGAACGACTCGAGCAGCGCGTGGCCGCAGAGGTCGCCAGCCGTGTGCAGGTGGAGGATGCGCTGCGCCAGGCGCAGAAGATGGAAGCGGTCGGCCAGCTCACTGGCGGCATCGCCCACGACTTCAACAACATGCTGGCCACCGTGATCGGCCCGCTCGACCTGCTGTCGGAGCGGCTGCACGATGGCGACCCGCGGATGAAGCGCTACATCGATCTTGCGCTGGACGGCGCGCAGCGTGCCGCGCAGCTCACCCAGCGTCTGCTGGCGTTCTCGCGCCAGCAGCCGCTGCAGCCAGTGCCGCTCGATCCCAACCGGCTGGTCGCCGGCATGTCGGGCTTGCTCACGCACTCGCTGGGCAAGAACGTGCGGCTCGAGACCGTGCTGGGCGCCGGCATCTGGTGGATCAGCGCCGACGAGAACCAGCTGGAGAACGTAGTCCTCAACCTCGCGGTCAACGCGCGCGACGCCATGCCCGAGGGCGGCCGGCTCACCATCGAGACCGCCAACTGCGACCTCGACCACCGCTACGTCGCCGAGCACCTGGGCGTGCAGGCAGGGCAGTACGTGCGCATCGCGGTGAGCGACACCGGCGCGGGCATGACACCCGAGGTGATCGCCAAGGCCTTCGATCCCTTCTTCACCACCAAGGCAGTGGGCCGCGGTACCGGCCTCGGACTCTCGCAGGTGTACGGCTTCGTCAAGCAGTCCGCCGGCCACGTGAAGATCTATTCGGAAGTCGACCAGGGCACCACCGTCAACGTGTACCTGCCGCGACTGCTGCGCAGCCCGCTCGACGACGAGCCGCAGCCGGAGGACGTGGAAGCGTCCGCGCCGCTGGGCGAATCCGGCGAGCTGGTGCTGGTGGTCGAAGACGAACCCACGGTGCGCGAGTTCTCGGTGCAGGTGCTGTCCGACCTGGGCTATCGCGTGCTGGAGGCCGATGGCGCCGATGCCGCCCTGCGCCTGCTGGACGCGCACCCGGACATCGCCCTGTTGTTCACCGATGTGGTGATGCCCGGCCTCAACGGCCGCCAGCTGGCCGACCGCGCACGCGCCGCGCGCCCCGAACTCAAGGTGCTGTTCACCACCGGCTACAGCCGCAACGCCGTGGTCCACAACGGCGTGCTGGATCCGGGCGTGCACCTGATCGGCAAACCCTTCACCGCACGCGACCTGGCGCAACGCGTGCGCGCGGTGATCGATGGGCTGCCGCCGTTGCGGTAGCGACCTTGCGGCGCGATGCCGCGCGCGTTGCTGCTTCGACGCATCATTGCGTCGACCTGGTCCGACGCACTGCGCCGACTTGGTCGAGTCATTATGTCGATCTGGTTGGAGTCACTGCGTCGAGCTGGTTCGAGTCACTGCCACCGACCTGCTTCGAGTCACTTCGTCGACCTGGTTCGAGTTGCTGAACGGGCTTGATTGAGTCACTGCCGTCGACCTGGTTCGAGTTACCGCCGTCGTTCCCGCGAAGGCGGGAACCCAGGACGTCAGAACCCCAATATCAACGTCAATGGATCTCCGCGTTCGCGGGGATGACGAGCAGATATGGATACCTGCTCTGGCGACGATGAAGAACGGATATGGGAACCGATCGGAGATGACGAACGGATATTGGCGCCCGCTCTGGCTGTGATGACGAGCGATATGGATGCCTGCTCTGGCGACGATGATGAGCGGGCATGGGTGACCGCTTTGGCGGAGATGACGAGCGGATACTGGCGCCCGCTCTGGCTGTGGACGAGCGGATATGGGTGCTCGCCTAGGCTGAGATGGCGAGTGAAATCGAGTTGTTCCGATGATTGCGAGGTGCCGGCTGTGCCTGCGGATCGGCAACTCGCATGGCATGGTTCGCAGATGCATTCATCGAACTGAATCCCACTGCGGGAGATTTCATCCATGTCACACAAGCGGGGGCGTACATCTCGTTCCCCGGCAACTCCCCCCGCCGGATTTGGGAGCAGGACATGAGCCAGAACCAGAACGAGAACCAGAGCCAGAAGCAGGATCAGCAGGGCCAGAACCTGCGCCAGCAGAGCCAGAACCAGCAGAACCAGGGCCAGAGCCAGGACCAGCAAGGCGAGAACAAACAGGGCCAGGGTCAAGGCCAGAACCAACAGAACCAGAACCAGCAGGACCAAGGTCAGGACCAGCAGAACCAGGCGCAAGGCCAGAACCAGCAGGGTCAGGGCCAGGGTCAGAACCAGCAGAACCAGACGCGCAACGAGCAGGACCAGAACCGCCAGGGCGATGCACAGCGCCAGGGGCAGGACCGAGGGGAACAGCGCGACCAGCGCTGATCGCTGCGCGCCTCATCACTGGACGGCCCCCGCGGGGGCCGTTCCTGCTTCAGGGATTCTGTCCATCGGTCCCCGTTGGCACGCCCGAGGCGCCCGGCTTGAAGGTGGCCGAGTTCGCGGATCGGCGTGTACGCGGCGATGCGCCGCAGCGGATCAGCCTGCTATAGCGTGGTCCCGACGGCCTGTCTCCACGGCGCCGTCATGCATCTGCGCGACCCGACTGGCTCCGGTACCCCGCCCGGTTTGCAGGTCTCGCCCATCCTCGACGCGGCGGCATGCATCTACCTCACGCTTCCAGCCTGTTTCATCAGCCGGTTCCATGAGATCGGCCCCTCCAACAGCGCGGTGTCGTAGCCGGGCTTATGGAACAGGGCCCATTGCTGGCGTGGATGGTTCCAGTCGATGAGGCGGAATCCAAGCCCATGCTCGCTGGCGAGGCGCGCCATCGTATCGGGCCTGAACTTGACGCAGCCGGGATAGATCCAGCCTTCCCCCGCAAAGTCGGCATCGTCGACCAGGAAGGTCGCAAACAGCGCCCCCGCATCGGTCAAGCGACCGGACACTCCGGACAGCCAGTGGCGGATCAGGTCCTGGCCGCAGTGGCTGAAGATCGACTGCGCGATCGCCACGTCGAAGCGCAACGAGGCATCAAGGCCCTCGGGCGAGTCGCCGAAACAGAAGACCGGCTGTTTGATCCGGATCATGTCGGCCCCCAGCTCGTTGGCGATGCCATCCTCCACCAGCCAGCGGTTCGGCTCGATGCCTGCATAGTTCCCCTCGTTGAGGTAAGGGATCAGCAGACGCCCCACCCGGAGCGAACCGCAGCCGATGTCCAGGACACGGTGCTGCTGGCGCAGCCCGGTGCATGTGAGCAGGTTGAAGACCATGGCGGCGACGAGGTCGTAATCCCTCGGCGGCCCCACGTAGGCCCGGTAATGGTCGTCCCCCGGCTTCATGTCGAGCGCTGTGCCGCGGGTCCGCGGTTCACGGCTCGGAAAACCATTCGTCATCAAACCTCTCCTTGAGTATTTCGTACCGCCGATCGGTTGCATCTTGCTTCGGCCCACGACCGCCGCAACCACAGCAACCGCGCCAGCAGACGACAACAGCCGCGAGCTATGATGGCTTCCGCTCGAGACGGAGGACTTCACGGTGAACCACAGTACACGGATGGCCTGTTTGGCGATGGCGATGGCGGTGATTCTGGGATGTCGCCCCGCAGCACCTGAACCGGCCTCTAAAACTGCGCCGGAATGGGAGCCCCTACCGCCCGAGCCCGCCTCCGCACCCGCGTCACCGCCGCCCGTCACTGCTGTCGACCCACTGGTCGCGCCGGTGCCTGGCGCAGTCTCGGTCTACATCTGCGATCAGGGCCCCGGCGTGACCGTGACCTACGACGAGCATGGCGCCCTGGTGAAGCTGCCGGGCGGTTCGACCATGTTGCCGCGCGTGGCCGAGGCCTCACAGCCCGGGCACGATGCCTATCTTGGCGAAGAACTGTCGCTGTACCGCAGCGGCGAAAGCATCAGGCTCGATGTGGCAGGGCGCTCACGCATCTGCAAGCCGCCGGCTCACGGCTGACCGTCGAAGGCGACACGTTCTTGAGGCGGCCGCGTGTCGTCCAATTCGGGCCGTCCGATCCTGGTGCCGCACGGTCAATACGCATGCCGCGGCCAAGGTGCAACCTGCCACATCCTCCCGCGCATGGGCGGGGAGGATGTGGAGGACCATCTAGCGCAATGCAGAGGTGGTCGCAGCGCCGGCAATCGAGTTGTCGTCAACCTGATTGTTGCCGTACGAGTAGATCCGACCCGACGCGACGGCGGAAAAGCCCACACCATTCCCTGCAAGCACCGAACCGCCCACCCGGACGATCGCGGCCGCGCCCACGGCCCGCACTGCCTCGCCCGCGTTGCTGACGGCCAATACATCCTGCAGCGTCATGCGCACGGGGCCACCGGTGCCGAGTGCGACGAAGCCGTGGTAAGGCGCGCCCGACGCGGTGGTGCGGGACGCGGCGACGTGGATCCTGCCCGTGGTCGAGGCCGAATCGACGCGCAGGCCAACGGTGTTGTCGGCGAGGACCGAATCGATGACGGTCAGGTCGACGCTGCCCGATCCGGTGGGTGCAATCTGGATCCCGCCCCCTGCCGTGCCAGCCCCGTTGCCGGTAATCATCGACCGTACCACGGTGACCTTGGCCAGCATCGAAGGATTCAGCACCACGATGCCGTAACCGTTGCTGCCGCCCGCCTTGAAATCGCGAATCGTGCTGTCTTCGACCACCAGCGACGCGCCTTGCAGGAAGCGGACCCCATTCAGGCCTGGTGAACTATCGGGACCTCCGTCGATTTCCAGCCCGCGCAGCACCACGTTGATGCCCACGCCATTGATGACGACGCCATTGGATCCCGAGGCCAGGGCAGAGCCTTCCGAGGGCTTGCAGGAGATGGTCATCGACTTGGTGATGGTCACCGTGCCAAACCCGCCCGGGTCGAGACAATTGATCGTGCCGCCAGCGGCGGTCTTGGAAATCGCGCCGGCCCAGGTCTTACAGGGCGCCGTGCGACTGCAGGGATTGACGTCGTCGCCGACGCCAGAGACCCAGGTGCGCGTTGCCTGCGCGAAGACACTACCACTCGCCAGCAGCAGCAACGCTGCCGCCGCGACCGGTACCACGAATCCGATATTCCGCTTCAAAACGATTCCCCTTGGACCTGGCTGAGTGACGGGCCACCCCTTGAGCAGGCCGACGCCAGTTGTCGACCCACTCGACCCGCAATTCCTGATTCCCCAGGCAGGCAGAGTGCCCGCCAATCGTGGTGCGCGCCAGACCTGCACAGGGACGAACAAGGCCGACGCGCTTACCGCACCCCACCCGCCGTCGCCGCACGCGGCGCGCGATGGGTCGAAGCAGGAGGCGGCGCGAACGGCGATGCGGCCATGCAGACGGCGGCACTGCGTACATCCCATGCGCCTGCAAGAACCGGGCCGCGGCCGCTCGACGGCGGGCCACGGATCCGGCGTTCACCCCTGTCCCGGCACGCCTCCCCCTTCCGCCAGCGCGTGGAAATGCAGCAGCAGGCCGGCCAGACTGCGCAGATCCTGCGCGTTGTGGTCGCCGACGCGACGCAGCTTGTCGGCGCTGCCGCCGCGCAGGTAGTCGAGCCAGGCGGCGGGCGCTTCGGAGCCAGGCAGGTCGTCTTCGCGCACCACGCCCAGCAGCTGCCGCTCGACGGTGGCGAGGCGGCAGTTCTCCCAGACGCCGCGATAGCGCCGGCGCACCGGGTGCAGCAGGTCGATGTGGTCGCGGCCGAGCACGGGATCGGCCAGCCGCGCCAGGGTATAGCGGGTGCTCAGCAGCGGGCGGTCATAGCACTTGCCGTTGTAGGAAAGCAGCACCGTGCGCGGCTCCAGCCAGCGGGTGAACTGCTGCAGCATGGCCTGCTCGGCACCCATCGTGGTCATCAGCAGCTGGCGGATGCGCAGGCCGCCGTCGCGCCAGTCGGCCGCGCCGATCATGAAGGCGCGCGTGCCGGTGCCGCCGGCAAGCCCGGTAGTCTCGGTGTCGAAGGCGAGGATGCGGTGGGTGTCGACCTGGTCGTGATCGAACGCCGTGAGGTTGAGCGCGCTCAGGTCCAGCCGCTCGGGCAATCGCTCGAACGGCACCCACTTCTCGATGTAGCGCAGCCCCGGCGCGATCTCGTCGCCCTCCAGGCTGCGGTCGAGGCTGCGTACCGGCGCGAGCGCACGCGGCCGCAGGCCGAGCAGCTTGCGCAGCTGCGTGACCTGTTCGCCGGCGGTCTTGCCCGAAGGCAAGGCGGGTGAGGCTGCCGGTCCACCGACCGCTGTTTCGCGCAGCGCAGCCCGATCGTCGACCGTTGCCAGCCTCTGCACAGTCGGCAACGCAATCCGAGTTCCGATGGTCGCTTCGCGCAGGGCAGCCGGCGACGCCATCTTCCAATCATCTGGCGCAGTGCGCAGCCCAGCGGACGCCGCGGTCCTTTCGGCGCCAGGCGCAGCCGGCAGCACCTGGCTGCCGGTCGTTTCGCGCAGTGCAGCCGAAAGCGCAGCCCGTCGGCGGGTTGCAATCCCCGCCGCATTGAACGGCGCCGCCGACGCGTCCGAGGTTGCCCCGTCAGGCACCGCGGGTGACACAGTCCGCACGTCGGCCGTTGTTCTTCGCAGCGCAACGGTGGACGGCACCCTCCCGCCGGGCATCCTCTCGCGCGGAGAAACTGCCGCCGTATCGGCACGCACCGCCCCACCCGCCTGTTGCCGCAATCCCGCCAACCGCTTGGCCAGCACGCTCAAACCGCGTCTCCCAGCAGCTCCAGCACCTGCACGCCCGCCGCCTTGACCGACTTGCCCGCCGCTTCGCTGCTCGCCAGGATCGGCCCCACGCAGGCCGGGCAGCCATGCGCGCAGGGACATGATCGGATCAGGTCCAGCGCCTGCCGGCGCAGGTCCTCGCGGCGCTCGAACAGCGGCAGCGACAGGCCCACGCCGCCCGGATAGTTGTCGTAGAGGAACAGCGTGGGCGTGAACCCGCGCGCGGCCTCCACCATTGCCTCGCCGCTGTCGCCCGAGCGGATCTGCCCGCGCCCGGACAGGTCGGCCGTGGCGAACCACGCGCCATCGCCGCTGCCCACCGCCTTCTGCAGGTCGCGCCCTTCGGCCATCACGCAGACCATGGCCACCAGGTGCAGCGCATACGCCGCCGACAAAAACCCGTCGAGCGCATCCTGCCGGCTGTCGAAACTGGCATCCAGCACCCGCTGCGGCAGCTGCCACCAGCACGCGGTGGTGTGCAGCTCCTGGTCGGGCAGCGTGACCGGCCCGTAGCCGATGTTTTCGTGGGTGTGGAAGCGGATCTTCTTGTAGCCCGACACCCGCCGCAGCACGTGCACCTCGCCATGGTGGGCACTGCCCTGCCCCGACAGCGCGCCGTCGGCCTCGTCGAGCACTTTCAGCTTGGTGTAGTCGATGGCGTCGGTGTAGTAGTCCACGTGGGTCTGCTGCACGTAGGCCTTGCGTCCCTCCCAGTCCAGGCGTTCGACCTGGTAGGGCTCGGACTGCACCATGTGGATCGCGCCCTCGTACAGGGTGAGCGCCGCGGCCGAGTAATCGACCTCGGCAATGATCGTCTGGCGCCCGTTGGTGCGGTCGACCACCACGAAGTTGCCGTCTGCCACCGAGCGCAGGTTCACCGCCTGCGCCGGATAGCTGTCGGCGATCCACTCCCAGCGTTCGCCCTCCTGGTGCAGCACGCCGCTTTCCACCAGCACCTCCAGCCAGGGCTGCGGATCCACCGGCCCGAACGCATCGCCGGCGAGGAACGGCAGCTCGAAGGCCGCGCAGCGGATGTGATCCATCAGGATCAGCGGCTGGTCGGGCTCGATGCGCGCCTGTTCGGGCGTGGCGCTGGCGAAGAATTCCGGATGCCGCACCACGTACTGGTCCAGCGGCAGGCTGCTGGCCACCAGCACGCCGATCGAGGGCTGCTGCCGCCGGCCCGCGCGACCGAAGCGCTGCCAGGTCTGCGCGATCGAACCCGGATAGCCGTTGAGCACCACCACGTCCAGGCTGCCGATGTCCACGCCCAGCTCCAGCGCCGAGGTGCTGACGATGCCGTCGATGCGACCTGAGCGCATCTCGCGCTCAACCTCGCGCCGCTCCGTGGGCAGGTAGCCGCCGCGATAGGCGCGGATGCGGCGCGGCTTGCGCGGGTCGTGGTCGAACACCTCCTTCAGGTACTTGGTGAGCACCTCGACCATCAGCCGCGACTGGCAGAACACCATCGTCTTCAGCCCCGCCTTGATCGCCATGCGCGCGATGCGGTTGGCCTGCGAGCGCGCCGAGGCGCGGATGCCGAGGTCGGGATTCACCACCGGCGGGTTCCACAGCAGGATGTGCTTGTCGCCGGTGGGCGCGCCGCTCTCGGTGATCGCCTCGACCTCGTCCTCGATCAGTGCGCTGGCGTGCTGCGCGGCATTGCCGATCGTCGCCGAGCACAGCACGAACTGCGGCTGCACCCCGTAGAACGCGCACACCCGCTTGAGCCGGCGGATCACGTTGGCCACGTGCGAGCCGAACACGCCGCGATAGGTGTGCACCTCGTCGATCACCACATAGCGCAGGTTCTCGAAGAACTGCGCCCACTTGGTGTGGTGCGGCAGGATCGCCTGGTGCAGCATGTCCGGGTTGCTGACCACGATGTCGCCATTGAGGCGGATCGCCTGGCGCGCATCCCCGGGCGTATCGCCATCGAAGGTGGCCGCGCGCAGCCCCAGCTGGCCCGCGGCATTGAGCTCCAGCAGCTCGGCCACCTGGTCCTGCGCCAGCGCCTTGGTGGGGAACAGGTACAGCGCCTTCGCGCCTTGCTCGAGCGCCGCACTGACCACCGGCAGCGTGTAGCACAGCGACTTGCCCGACGCCGTGGGCGTCGCCACCACCACGTGCCGCCCCGCACGCGCCGCCTCCCAGGCCTGGGCCTGGTGCGAATACAGCGAGCGGATGCCGCGCGCCTGCAGCGCATCGGCCAGCGCCGGCGGCAGGTCACGCGGCAGCGGCCGCAGGTCGGCGGCCTGGCCTTCGATGGTGAACTGGCCGGTGACCCGGTCGGCATAGCGATCGGCCAGGCGACGCGCCAGCTGCCCGCCGGACGGAACGGGCGCCGGCAGCGGCCTGGCGTGGAGGATGGCGTTCATGGGGCCTGCCCTGGTTGGGGGCGGGCCAGTGTTGTAGGGGGCAGTCTCACTCGGTGAGTCTGGCCGCGGACGATGTGCGTTCCGCTTGGTAAGAGGGTCCGCCGTAGAGGCAGATCAAAGCGTTCTTCCGCACCAACAGAAGAACCCTGCCGAAGGGCCACCCATGGCCAACCCCGGAGCCGGTAGCTATCGGCCGGCAGGTACGGATTCGCGGCGCTCATCCACAAGGTGAAGCTCCGACTGACCGCTACACCTGCAGTCGTTCCAGCGCCTCCGTCCGTCCCTGCCCGACACCCGACACCCGACACCGCGTAACCCCTCGCCAGATTGGTGCCCAGCGCGATCTCGGCGCCGGTTATTCGCTCGTGGATACGGGGTCAGTGGCTCCACAGCAGGCACGGCGCGTCTCCGGCGCTGGAGCCTCCCGGCACCCAAAAAGCGTGACCACCGGCACCTGTCTTCAATATGTTATAGCATTACATTTTGCGGCATGTTCAAACCCGCTGTGCCGTCTTTGCCCACCCGGCGAGGTTGGCACGTCCCCTTTTTGCTGCCTTTTTAGCCCTCGGGCCCTACATGACCCTCAAGATTCCGTTCCCTCTGGCCAGCACCGCGGCGCTGACCCTTGCCTGTTCGATTGCCCACGCCCAGAACCCGCTCCCACCGTCTGCCGCGAGCCCGGATCTGGCGGATGCAACGGAGTTGGACCGCGTCATCGTGGCTGGATATGCGGACCGGCAGTTGCTGCTCGATGCAACCACGGAAACCGGCAGCCGGCTTGGCCTCACCGCCCGCGAAACGCCGGCGATCGTCGACATCATGTCGGAGCGGCAGATGGCGGAATGGGGCGTGCGCAGCAACGTGGAGGCGCTCAATCGGGCGCCGGGCGTCACCTCCTCGCTGCCGGCCACGAGTCCCGGCGTCCCGACGATGCGCGGTTTCTCCGGCGGCGCCGTGGGACTGCTTTACGACGGAACCCGTGTGGCAACGCCCGGCATCTTCAGCCGCAGCACCGACAGCTGGCTGTACGACCGCATCGAGATCCTGAAGGGACCGGCCGGCGTGCTCTATGGCGAAGGAGCGCTGGCCGGCGCAATCAATCTGGTGCCCAAGCGTCCGCGCTACACCGAAAGCAGCTTTGCCGGCCTGCTGGGCTACGGCAGCTTCGACAGCTTCCGAGTCGCGGCCGACGTCAACAAGCCGCTCAACGACACCGTCGCAGTTCGCGCGGTTGGCGCTTACGGCAGCAGCAACGGCTACGTGGACGACAACGCCTCACGGTTCGCCGCGGCAAGCCTGTCGGTAGAAGCCCGTCCCACCGACCGCCTCAACCTGCGGCTGGCGCTGGACCACAGCCGCGACGACTACGACGTGGCCGACTACGGCGCGCCACTGGTGCCGCGCGCGCTGGCTCGCGAGCCTACTGACCTCGTCAGGACTCCTGACGATTTCGTCATCGACCAGGCGCTGCGCGACACGAACTACAACGTCACCGATGGCGTGCTGGACTCCGAGACCACCTGGCTGCGATCGGGCATCGAGTACCAGCTGGGCGAATCGCTGACATTCACCAACGAACTCAACGGCTACCGCTCTGATCGCAACTTCATCAATGCCGAGATATTCGAGTACCAGCCGGCGACTGGGCTGATCGGCCGCAGCACCGGCATCATCACCCACGATATCGACTACTGGATCGAACGCGCCGCGCTTTCCGGCGACACGCAATGGGGCACCCGTCGCAACCGGTTCGTGCTCGGGGCGGAGTTCAGCGAAATGGACTTCCGTACCCGGCGCTACTTCGACACCACCACGGCGGTCGACCCATACGCGCCGGAGCGCGGCCAGTTTCCCGGCGGCAGTGGCGCTCCATTGCCGCCCCACAATTCCTGGGCCACCGTGAAAGTCGCGTCGGTCTTCGGCGAGAACGCGCTGAACCTTACGCCCGCCTGGCTGCTGGCAGCAGGCATGCGCTATGACCGCATCGATTTCGAACGCACCCTGCTCAGCGGCGCTGTCGCCTCCTCCTTCCAGCGCGATTACAACGCGCTGTCCTGGCGTATCGGCAGCGTGTACGACCTGCGCCCCAAGACGCAGCTGTTCGCGCAGTACAGTTCGGCCGTGGCGCCGGTGGGCAACTTCCTGCTGCTGTCGCTGGCCAACTCGCGCTTCGACCTGACCACCGGCGATTCGCTGGAAGCGGGCATCAAGAGTTCGTTCTGGGAAGACCGGATCGACACCACACTGGCGGTCTACAAGATCCGCCAGGACGACATCATCACGCGCGATCCGGTCGATCCGACGCTGAGCGTTCAGGGTGGGCGACAGTCATCCCGGGGCGTTGAACTGTCCCTGTCCGCAGCATTGACCGACCAGCTCCGGGTGGATGCCAACTACACCGTCCTGGATGCCGAATTCGACATGTTGCGCGAGGCCGGCGGCATCAGCCGTGCCGGCAATACGCCGCCGCGCGTGCCGGAAAAGATCGGCAACCTCTTCGTGTCCTACCGGCTGGCTGCGCTGCCGCTCACGCTGACCGCCGGTGGCCGCCATGCAGGTAGCTTCCATACCGACACGGCCAACACGATCCGGGTCAAGGGCTACACCGTCTATGACGCCTCGGTCGCGTGGCAACTGCCGTTCGGCCAGCTCGCCCTGCATGGCCGCAATCTGACCGACGAGCTGTATGCCGACTACACCGACATGTCACCGCGACAGTTCCAGATCGCGGCACCGCGTTCGGTCGATCTCACGCTGACCATGAGGTTCTAGGAATGGTGTCCACTTTCGCGCTCGAACTGACATCGGTCAGCAAATCCTTCGACAGCCATGCGGCCGTGATCGACCTGACCTTGCAACTGGCACCCGGCGAGGTCTACGCCCTGCTGGGGCCCAATGGTGCCGGCAAGACCACCACCATCAACATGATCCTGGGTTTCCTCAAGCCAGACCGCGGATCGATCTTGGTCAACCAGGCCGATGCCGTCACCGACCCGCTGGCCGCAAGGGCACGGATCGCGTATCTGCCCGAGACGGTAATGCTGCACCCGGCGCTCACGGCCGTCGAGAACCTGAGCTACTTCGCACTGCTCGCAGGCCACCGGATCGACGTCGCCACGGCCCGGCACCTGCTGACCGAGGCAGGCCTGCAGGAGCAGGCGCACGCGCGGCGCGCCGAAGGTTTCTCCAAGGGAATGCGGCAGAAGGTCGGCGTGGCGATCGCCCTTGCCAAGCAGGCCCGCTTGCTGTTGCTGGATGAACCCACGTCCGGCCTCGATGCCAGCGCCGCCAATGATCTCTCCCAGGTCATCCGCGCGGCCTCGGAACGCGGTATCGCCGTGCTCATGGCCACACATGATCTGTTCCGGGTCAAGGATGTCGCCCACCGCCTCGGCATCCTGCATGCCGGGCGCCTGGTGGACGAACGCGATGCCGCCAGCATCGGCCCGGTCGAGCTGGAGCGACTTTACCTCGACAGGCTTGCCGCATGACCGGCTCTCTCATCCTGCTGGAACTGGCGATCCTGCACCGCGACCGCCGGGCATGGTGGTCGCTGCTGGCACTGGCCGTGCTGGTGTTGCTCGCTTTCGTTGCGATCGCCAGCGAGGCGGCGCGTGTGGACCATGACAAGCGGCAGGTCGCGGCCGCCGAACGGGCCCGCTGGGTGGGCCAGGGCGAGAAGGACCCACACAGCGCTGCCCACTACAGCATCTTCGCCTTCAAGCCGTCGCCCGCATTGGGCGCACTCGATCCTGCGGCTGGGCCTTTCGTGGGCCAGACCGTCTACCTGGAAGCCCATCACCAGAACGACATGCTCTACCGGCCACAGCAGAACGCGTCCCTGCTGCAGCGCATCGGGTTCGCCAGCCCCGCAGCCCTGATCGCAGGCTTCGGACCGCTGATCGTGTTCCTGCTGGCATTCACGCTGGTGGCACAGGACCGTGAACGCGGCACGATGCGCCTGGCGCTGGGGGCGGCACTGCGTCCGCGAGCGATTGTGATTGCCAAAGCGCTTGCCGTCTGGTTCGCAGCCAGTGGCCTGCTCGTCGCGCCGGTGGCGATCCTCTCGCTCGGATGGCTGGCCATGGGCGGGCGCCTAGACGGCGACATCCTGCTGCGCACGTTGTGCTGGTGCGCAGTGATGGTCGCCTACCTCGCGCTGCTGTCGGCTATCGGCGCAGCGGCATCGCTGCGCATGCGCAATGCACGGCTCGCATTGACCGCGTTGTTCGGCCTGTGGATCCTGTTCTCTCTGGCACTGCCGCGCATCGCCAGCGGCTTCGTGGACTCCACCTGGCCACTGCCTTCCAGCCAGTCGGTGCGCCAGCAGATGACCGAGGAAGCGCCGGCCTTCTGGTCCGACGAGGACAACGTCCGCCATCGCGCCATGCTGCTGGAGCGCTACGGGGTCAGCCGCATCGAGGACGTTCCCAATCCGCGCATGGCCGAACTCGACCTGGTGGAACGCCACAGCCACGAGGTGTTCGACCACGTCCTGGGCGGGTTCTATGCGAAGGTCGCCGCGCAGGATCGAATGTTCGCGGTGCTCGGCTTCCTGTCCCCGACCATCGCCGCGCAGGCCGCCTCGGCCTCGGTGGCCGGCAGCGACTTCAGCCACCATCGGCACTTCATCGACGACGCCGAGCAGTACCGGCGCGATCTGGTCAACCGCATGAACGCCGACGGCATGGCACATCGCGCGCACGGGACCGAGCGGCACACCAACGACGAACGGCTCTGGTCGCAGGTGCCCGAGTTCGACTACCAGGCGCCGCCGCTGGGCCGGCTGTCGTGGACTGCGCTTCCGGCGTTCGCCGCGCTGCTCGCCTGGCTCGGTCTGGCGGCCATCGTCCTCGTCCTCGCTTCCAGGAGGATGCGTCCATGAGCGCACCGCGCTTTGCCGAACTCTTCGTATGGGAATGGCGCCGTGTCGGGCGCTCGCAGCTGCTCTGGTCGATCCTTGCGATCCTTGCGGCCAGCTTCGTCTGGGGCGCGGTCGGCACCTCGAGGCTGCATGCCGCGCAGGACGCGGCGCTGCAGCGCGCCCGTGAGGCCGATGTCGCGTTCGAGCGAAGCGCGGTCGAACGCGCGCGCGCCTACCGTGCGCCCGTCACCGCGAGCGCAGGCCAGGTTGCCTACTGGCAGGACCCGACCAACGTTGCCGGCTACAGTCAGTACTTCGTCCGCAAGACGGCGCTGAAACCGCATCTGCCGCTCTCGCCGCTGGCCGCAGGTGTCAGCGACCTGGCACCAAGCCGCTTGGAGATCAAGCTCAATACGCCGTTCGGCTTCAGCGACACCTATGACTTCGAAAACCCGCGCGGGCTGGCGTTGGGGCGGTTCGATCTGGCGTTCGCGGTCTCGTTCTTGCTGCCGATCGGCTTGCTGCTGCTGTTCGCTTTGCTGGTCACGTTCGAGCGCGACCGCGGCATGCTGCCGCTGGTGGCGGCCCAGGCCGTGGGGCCGCGCGCATGGATCGGCGCCCGGGTCGCAGCCATCCTCGCCTGGACGGCTCCCGTCGCGGTGGTGGCGATGGTAGCCGCGCTCGCACTGGCGGGAGTGCCGCTCGGCACGGTGGCCGCCTCGGTCGCGATCGCAGTCCTGATCACGATCCTGTACATGTTGTTCTGGTCCGGGGTGGCATTGCTGGTGCTTGCTCGCCAACCCGGCGCAGGCGCGGCGCTCGGTTCGTTCGCGGCCATCTGGGCGGCATTGACCATCGGCCTGCCGCTGGCCGGCTCCGCCCTGGCCGGCGCGGTCGATCCTGCGCCGTCGGCGATCGAGTACGTCGATGCCCAGCGCAGGACGGGCGACGAGATCGAGGCCGATCGCGATGCCCTCCTCCACAAAGCGCTGATGGCGCGACCGGATCTGCGCGACTACATCGATCGCGCCTCCACGCTCGACTACGCCACCCGGCTGAGCTTCCTGATCCCGGAAACCGAGCGCCGGCTGGCACCACTCAGGTCCGCGATCGACGCCCATCGGGCCCGGCAGGAACGGGTGGCCGCCCTCGCTGGCTACGTCGTTCCCGCACTGGGCGTCGAATCCGCCTTCGCCGCCCTGGCTGGGACGGATCCAACGCGCCAGCGCGGATTCGAACGCCAGGCCGTCGAGTACCAGCATCAACTGCGGACCATGGTCTACCCGCTGGTGCACGGCGAGATCACGCAGCCGCCCGCACTTGCCGAGCGCGCCACGCGTGGACGCCTGAACCTGCGCGAGCCTCTGGCGCTGCCCTCGTTCGAACTCGTCGACCATTCCGCGGCGGCGCGCAATGCGGCAGTCCTGCGGTTTGCCGCGTGGCTCGCCCTGCTGACGCTGCTGTGTGCCGGCTTCGGCCTGTGGCGCATCCGCGCATGGCAACTGACGCGATGAGCAGGAGCCACCGCATCGCCGTGCTGTTCGCCATGGCTGCGCTGGCTGCGCCTGCGCAGGCGCAGCGCGTGGCCGACAATGCCATCACCGCGGCGGAGGATGCGTTCGGCGCCACGGTCGGCAACGAGAGCATCGGCCTGTACAGCACCAGTTCGGTGCGCGGCTTCTCGCCGGTGACGGCCGGCAACGTGCGTATCGACGGCATTTACTTCGATCGGCAGGGCTACACGTCGGCGCGCTTCACGCCCAGCTCGACCATCCGCGTGGGCCTGTCCTCGCAGGGCTACCTGTTCCCGGCGCCAACGGGCATCGTCGACTACCGCCTGCAGCGCGTCGACGACGAGGCGGTGACCAGCATGGTCGTCGGCAGCGGCCCTTACCTGGCTCCGTACGTAGAGGTGGACGCCAATATCCCGCTGGTGCCGGGCCGCTGGGGATTGGCAGCGGGCCTGTCCCATGGGCTGGAGGAGTATTACGACGGATCCGCTGCGACCTATACTCGCGCCGCGTTGATCCCCCGCTGGCGTCCCAGCGAGCATGTGGAAGTGCTGCCCTTCGTCGCGATCACCCAGGGGCGCGATGAAGAGGCGCCGCCCAGCATCCGCACCGCCGGCGACTTCCTGCCGCCGGAGGTGCGCCGCCGGCACTACTTCGGCCAGCCGTGGACGCAGAAGGACAGCCGCAGCCTCAACTACGGCGTCGTCGCCGAGGCCCGGCTGGGTTCGCACTGGGCCCTGGTCGGCGGCGTGTTCGGCTCGTCGTTCGAATCCGAACGTCCCTTCGCCAGCCTGTTCCTGGATACCACCGAGGAAGGCCTGACGCGCGAAGTCGTGATCGCCGATTCCGACCAGCGTTCGGCTTCTACGAGCGGCGAGTTGCGCCTCAGCCGCAGCTTCGTCGATGGCCCACGCCTGCATGCATTGCATGCCAGCGTGCGCGCACGCGATGTAGAAAAAGACTACGGCGGATCCGCGCCCGCCATCGACTTGGGCTGGCACGCCCTGGGCCAGGCGGTCCCCGTGCGGGCGCCGACCGACCTGGCCTACGGCACCCGCACCCACGACAACGTCAGCCAGTGGACGGCGGGTCTTGCGTACGAGGGTCGCTGGCGCGACGTCGGCGAACTCGGACTGGGTGTGCAGAAGACCGACTACCGCAAGCAGGTGCGCCTGCCGGGGCTTCCCACCGCGCGCACCGAGGACAGCCCGCTGCTGTTCTACGGCACCGTGGCCGCGCACCTGTCGCCGGACTGGGTGCTGTACGCGGGCTACACCCGCGGCCTGGAAGAGAGTGGCGTGGCGCCCGAAAGCGCGGCCAACCGCAACGAGGCGCTGCCCGCCATCCGCACCCGCCAGATCGACGCAGGGGTACGCTGGAACCTCGGCGAGGACTGGCGCCTGGTCGCCGGCCTGTTCCGCGTGGAAAAACCCTACTTCATCAACGACGAGAACAACGTCTACACCGTCCAGGGTGACGTCCGGCACGAGGGCGTGGAATTGAGCCTGAGCGGGCGCGCGAACGACGATCTCACCCTGCTGGCCGGCGCGGTGCTGATGGATCCGCAGGTGACCGGCCCGGCCGTCGACAGCGGCGCGCTCAGCGACCGGCCGGTGGGGCAGACCGACCGCCTGCTTCGGCTCAATGCCGACTACCGGTTGCCGTTCGAGGGCTGGACCGTCGACCTGGGCGCCACCCACTACGGCGAGCGCGTGGCCTCGCGCAGCGGCCACTCCGAAGTACCGGCCTACACCGTCGTTGACATCGGCGCGCGCTACCGCTTCAGGCTTGCGGACAAGCCCGCCACCGTGCGCGCACAGGTGCTGAACCTGACCGACACCTTCTACTGGTCTATCCAGGGCAGTAATAGCTTCGGGCTCACCGATGGTCGCCGCTGGCAGGTATCGTTGACGGTCGATATCTAGAAGCCGGGATTCCGGGCAGTGCGCCGGGGATCAACGTTGCGGCAGCGGGGCGAAACGACGGCAGCGACCGAGGGTAACGAACCAGGCCGGAGGCGTTGGAAGAAGTCAGCGTCGCGTACCGTTAGAAACCTTCATCCGTCATCCCCGCGAAGGCGGGGACCCAAGGACGTGGCTGCTCAACACATCGATGTCCATGGACCCGCACCTGCGCAGGGACGACGTCGCTTGTTCAGCCCTTCCCTAGTGCAGCACGCACGTGGCCTGCCAGGCGGCCACGGGCACGACTCCCCGGCCCACCCGCCATGCCTCTCGCCGCGTCGTGCGCCCTGCAACCACGGCCCCATAACTGCCCGGCTCTTCCGCCACGCCCGAATGCGGCGGCACCGCCCGCGGAAGTATCGGGCTGCCAATCGGGGTGCCATAGACCGCCCGCGCTTCACCGACGCCGGTCCGACCGCGCGGCTGCCCGAGTGGTTGCGCTTCCACCGCGTCCAGGAGGGCGCGCACCGCCTCCATCCCCTCGAAGATCGCCTGCCCCACCAGCGGCACGGTGTCACTGGCAAGGGCGGCGGCGTCGCCGTTCGCCACCATGTCGCCATGGGCCGAGATCGTCTGGACCAAGCGATCGAGCGTATCGAACTGGTCGCCGGTCATGCCGAAGGCATAGCGCACCGCTTCCGCGTCGGGACCCTCGGGTACATCATCATCGTCGTCATCCGCGTCTTCGTCCGCGGCGTCCGCCGCCTCCGTTTCCATCGCGTCGGACGCGTGCGACGCTCTGACCGCCGCACCCGCCTGCACCACCTTCGCCGGCCACGCCACCGCGTCCAGTACCCGCTGCACCTGCTCGGCCAGCAACTCCAGGCAGACCTCGATGTCCGCCGGTTCGATCTCCGGCCCGCCGCCGTGCTCCTCCTCGGCCGAGCGCGGCTGCGCCAGCTGCGACAGGAATGCCATGTGGTTGCGCAGCTTCCGCAGCCGGAACTCGCTGTCCTCCGGCAGGAAGTAGCCCGTACCGCGCGTACCGCCCGTTTCGTCGTCGTGCTTCGACATCGTCGCCTCCTCGTTCCATGAAGTGCCCGCCCGCCGCAGCGCGGCCGACGGGAAGTCGGGAGGCTAGAAACCGCAAACAGACGGCGGGCTTATTCCCCTTTCGGGTCTTGTATTCACCGCCCTCCCGACGCAGGGCATCGCGTCGGTTGTGCCCGCATAACATGCAGGCACAAAAAACCCACCAGGATTTCGGAGGTGGGTACCGCTGTTTGAGGAGTTTCTAGGCTCCGTGCAGCAAGCCTGCTACTAACCGATCGCCGAGTCAAGTCGGCAGCAGCGAGCCTGGAGATGCGCATCCGGGAATGTAGCGCCGGGCGTTCGCGTCGGGCCCCTAACGTACTCAGGGTGTCATTTTCTATACTGCGAAGGACAACGCGCTAGAGGACGCCGGGGTGAACAACGATATCCAGCAACTTCAGGCGGCCCTGCGCCGGTTCGCAGACGAGCGGGACTGGGCCCAGTTCCATACGCCGAAGAACCTGGCCGCGTCCTTGTCCATAGAGGCCGCCGAGGTGCTGGAGCACTTCCAGTGGCTGACCGACGAGCAGAGCCGGCAGCTCGACACCGACCAGCGCAAGGCAGTGAGCCACGAGATCGCGGATGTGCTGCTGTACCTGCTGCAACTGGCGGACAAGCTGGGCATCGACCCGCTGCAGGCAGCCCGCGACAAGATGGCAATCAATGCGGTCAATTACCCCGCACACAAGGCCCGGGGCAGCATCAGGAAGCACACCGAACTCTGAGCCGGCGAGCCGAAGGGGGAACAGCCCGAGTGATCGTTTACCAGGCAACCAAGTCGAAGTTCCTGCACGACTGCGACCACGACCAGATCGAGGACGTGGTGGAACGCGCCTATGTCCAGCGCATCGGCCGTTACGCATCCCCCTCGGAATTCAAGTCATGGCGCGCGTCGCTCGCGGCGATGGCGCGGGTGCTGCGAGACGAGGACATCCCCGACGACATCGGCGTCGGCGTGGAGTTCGGCATCCCTCAGACTGCCAAACGGATCGATTTCATCCTCTCAGGCAAGGCCGGCGATGACACACCGCACGTCGTCATCGTTGAGCTCAAGCAGTGGTCGAAGTCCCGCATCAGCGAGAAGGACGGCATCCTGATCGCCAACCGTGGCGGCGGCTCGGAGACGGAGGGCGCCCACCCCAGCTACCAGGCCTGGTCGTATGCGGCCCTGCTCAACGGATTCAACGAGGCCGTGTACGAGTCGGGCACCGAGCTGCGCCCCTGCGCCTACCTGCATAACTACAAGGACGACGGCGTCATCCGCAATGCCCATTATGCGGCGTACCTGGACAAGGCGCCGGTCTTCCTCGACGGCACGGACGAGCTAAACAAGCTGCGTGCCTTCATCAGGCAACATGTCCGCAAGGGCGACCAGGGCAAGCTGCTCTACGAAATCGCCAACGGCCGCATCCGGCCATCGAAGATGCTGGCCGACAGCGTGGCGAAGATGCTAAAGGGCAACGAAGAGTTCGTGCTGGTGGACGACCAGAAGCTGGTCTACGAGACCTGCCTGGCCAAGGCTGCCCAGGCCAGCGATACGCGCAAGCAGGTGGTGATCGTCAAGGGCGGCCCGGGCACCGGGAAGTCTGTGGTCGCCGTGAACCTGCTGGTGGAACTGACCAAGCGCGGCCAGCTCACCAAGTACATCTCCAAGAACGCCGCGCCGCGTGCGGTCTACAAGCAGAAGCTGGCTGGTCATCTGCGACAAATGGAGATCGGCAACCTGTTCGGCGGCTCCGGCGCCTTCCACGAAGCCCAGCCGAATGTGTTCGACACGCTGGTAGTGGACGAGTCGCACCGCCTCAACGAGAAGAGCGGCCTCTACGGCAACCTCGGCCAGAACCAGATCATGGAGCTGATCCGCAGCGCCCGCTGCACGGTGTTCTTCGCCGACGATGACCAGATCGTGACCCTGTCGGACATAGGCCGCATTGCCGAGCTGGAACGTTGGGCCAACGCCATGGGCGCCGAAGTCATCCATCTGGAACTGGCCTCGCAGTTCCGCTGCGCCGGCTCGGATGGCTACATCGCCTGGCTGGACAACTTCCTCGGAATCCGCGAGACCGCCAACACCGACTTCGACCGCGACGCGTTCGACTTCCGCATCGTCGACTCGCCGGTTGAACTTCACGAGCTGATCCGCGAGAAGAACAAGCTCAACAACAAGGCCCGTGTGGTCGCCGGGTATTGCTGGGACTGGAAGAGCAAAAAGGATCCGAAGGCCTGGGACATCGAGATCCCCGAGCATGACTATCGTGCCCAGTGGAACCTGGACCAGGACGGCAGCCTGTGGATCGTCGCGCCAGACTCGGTAGAACAGGTCGGCTGTATCCACACCTGCCAGGGGCTGGAGCTGGACTACGTCGGCGTGATAATCGGGCCCGACCTCCGCTGGATCGACGGCGAAGCTAGGGTCTTTCCGGAATCGCGATCGCGCATGGACCGCTCCATCCGCGGCTACAAGACTCTGATGAAGCAGAACCCTAAAGTCACCGGCGAGCGCGTGGAGCGGATCGTGCGGAATACATACAAAACGTTGATGAGCCGGGGGATCAAGGGATGCTACGTGCACATCAGGGGCAAGTGAACCTGACCGAATTTTCTCCGCAGAGTTAGGGTCTTGAACCGAGAGGGGGCTAAGTAGTGCTCGTATCTCGCTATTTCAAGCTGGGCCGAAATCAGGCAACGCTCGATTTTCTGGATGTCCACGTCGACAAGGACATCCCAGTTTTCGTGGACCCGGCCGCATTACGTTCATTGCAGACAGACTGGGGACATCACTGCGTCTCTCTTCTCCAAAGCTATTTTGAGTCCGTCCTGACAGAAATCCGAAAGGGCAATCATGATCGAGCAAAGCAACTTCTCGCTTCTCTCAACGAGAGGAACGAGTTCCACATAGGCTACTCAAAGAACAGATCCCGCGGTAGCGCCCTCGGCGCCGTATCCGCCGAGAACATTTGGAAGTCCCTAGTCAAGAGCAAGGCAGCTGAGACCGGCGTGCTCCACGACCTTGAAGACACGATTCTGTTTGTGGATGGAGTAGGTCCCGACATGCTGTCGGACGCCGTTTGCAATATCATTCGCGGGCCGTTGATCCAGTACACGCAGCAAGCTTGCGCTTACTACGGCATTCCACTTACCTCGGGGGTTAATTCCGGCCCAGTATGGAATACGCGAAACGAGAGATGGGAAAGCCACCTGATTGAGCTACCGATGACGAAGCATGGCTCGCTCATCTTGATCCCAAAGATTATTGCGCGAGTGAAGCAGACCTACGGCCATCAAGAGTACTACCGCCACTTCTTGATGCCTGTTCTTCAACAGCACCACAAAGATATAAATTCTTCGTTGGTCCATGTCCTTCAAAGCAAAAAAAACAAGGGCGTGAAGAAGGTATACAAGACTGATCTTTATGAACTGTATGGGGCGGACAAGTTTGCTTCGGCCAAGCTAACAGGTGAGCATCCGCAAGCCCTGACGAACTACCGCGAGACGAAGAGCAAAACGCCATCACGACCTCTTGGTCATAGCGCACTCGCGGAGATTGAAAATGTCCCTGCGCCGAACTTCAACGACCTACTGAAAGATGTCACCTTGGAGCGACCCGGGTTTTTCGGACAGTGGACCTAGGGCACGTACCCTAGGCGGTTGAGCCGCTCTTCGTACTGAGCCGGCGATTGATAATCCAACGCC